>Ga0302175_10000036_pt1 | contig 65828 bp, 48 predicted proteins | sample I_Fen_N3_3_FD_198791 | JGI IMG/M metagenome (GOLD analysis project Ga0302175, IMG submission 198791) | Peat permafrost microbial communities from Stordalen Mire near Abisko, Sweden - I_Fen_N3_3 | ecosystem: Environmental > Terrestrial > Soil > Wetlands > Permafrost | place: Sweden: Abisko... | reverse complement strand
ACCGCTTTGAGTTTCAGGCGTTCCAGCACTTGCAGGCTGGCGTAGAACGCCGGGGCTTCGATGGCCACCAAATCACCGGGTTCGGTGACGGCTTGCAGGCACAGGTTCAGGGCTTCGAGGGCGCCGTTGGTGATCAGCAACTCTTCCATCGGCAGCATCAACCCGCCGACCATGTAACGCAGGGCGATTTGCCGACGCAGTTGCGGGTTGCCTGGCGACATGTCGGTGACGACCATGCGCGGGTCCATCTCCCGGGCGGCACTGGCCAGGGAGCGCGACAGCCGTTGCAGCGGGAACAGGGTCGGGCTGGGGAAGGCCGAGCCGAAGGGGACAGTGTTTGGGTCCTTGATCGAGTCGAGGACCGAGAACACCAGTTCGCTGACGTCGACTTCCGTGGACTCGTTGACCTGGGTGCTGATCACCGGCTCCGAGAACGGGCTTGGGGCGTGGGTGTTGACGAAGTAGCCGGAACGCGGTCGGGCGCGGATCAGGCCGCGACGTTCCAGCAGGTAGTAAGCCTGGAACACCGTGGACGGGCTGACCCCGTAGGTCTGGCTGGCGTAGCGCACCGATGGCACGCGCTGGCCGGGGCCGAGGACGCCGGAGCGGATCAGTTCAGCGATGTCATCGGCGAATTTTTCGTAGCGTTTCATCGTGTGCCCGGGTTGTGTCATTTAGAGAATTGGCGCGGTCGAAGCCGTCAAGATCGCAGCCTTCGGCAGCTCCTACAAGGCTGTGCATCTTAATGGCTCAACGATTCATCGGCGCAACAAACCGGCTCTTGGCCACGCTATAAATGTCCGGTTCATCACTGTCGACAATCTTGAAACTGATGGTCTGCGAGCTGCTGCTGCTGGGCCGTTCCGTGGTCATCGCCACCGACACCGGCACATCGACAATCTCGCCCGGCGCCAGGCTCAACTCGGTCTTGCCTTGCAACTGGAAGCCCTCACCATCCTCCAGGCTCAGGCGGTAATCCTGACGCTGCTGGGTCTTGTTGATCACTTTCAGGCTGTAGATGTTCTCGATCTGGCCCTGGCTGTTTTCACGGTACATGCCACGGTCCTTGGTGACGTCCAGCGACACCATCGGGCGCTCCACCAGCGCCAATGCCAGCGCACCGATCATCAGCAACAACACCGTCGTGTAACCGATCAGCCGTGGCCGCAGCAGGTGGGTCTTGCCACCTTGCAACTCATGCTCGGAGGTGTAGCTGATCAGCCCGCGAGGGTAATTCATTTTGTCCATGATCGAATCGCAGGCGTCGATGCACGCCGCACAGCCGATGCATTCCATCTGCAAGCCGTCGCGGATGTCGATGCCGGTCGGGCAGACCTGCACGCAGATCTGGCAGTCGATGCAATCACCCAGGCCGACCTCGGCCGGTTTCACCTCGCGTTTGCGCGGGCCGCGGTTTTCGCCACGGGCCACGTCGTAGGAAATGGTCAGGGTGTCCTTGTCGAACATCACGCTCTGGAACCGCGCATACGGGCACATGTGCATGCACACCGCTTCACGCAGCCAACCGGCGTTGATGTACGTGGCGCCGGTGAAGAAGATCACCCAGAACAGGCTGACACCGGCCATTTGCAGGGTCAGCAGCTCTTCGGCCAGTGGCCGGATCGGCGTGAAGTAGCCGACAAAGGTCAGGCCAGTGAGCAAACTGATCGCCAGCCACAAGGTGTGCTTGGCCGAGCGCCGCAGCAGTTTGTTCAGGCTCCACGGCGCGGCTTGCAGCTTGATCCGCTGGTTGCGCTCGCCTTCGGTGATCTTCTCGCACCACATGAAGATCCAGGTCCAGGAACTCTGCGGGCAGGTGTAGCCGCACCAGACCCGGCCCGCGAACACGGTGATCGCAAACAGGCCGAATGCGGCAATGATCAACAGCGCCGAGAGCAGGATGAAATCCTGGGGCCAGAAGGTCGCGCCAAAAATGTGGAATTTGCTTTCGGACAGGTCCCAGAGCACTGCCTGGCGGCCGCCCCAGTTCAGCCACACGGTGCCGAAAAACGCGAGGAACAGAAAGCCTGCACCGCTCATGCGCAAGGTGCGGAACAGGCCGGTGAAGCTGCGGGTGTGGATCAGGTTGTCGCTGGATTTGGCCTTCATCTTTGGACGCGAAGGCTCGAATGTTTCTACGGTTCGGACGGGGATTCTCTCGCTCATGGTCGTTCGCTCATCAGCCTCCATCAGGCCGGTGCACTATGAGCGTCGATCTGTTTGCATAACAGACTCAGGTATTGCAATAAAAAGCGGATCAGATGGGTTTTCAGCGGCGCCCTGCGACAAGTTGATGCACCCGGCGGCAAAGGCTGCGGGCGCCTATCTCAAGCGTGCGCAGCGGTTGTTGATCCGGGTCAGTCAAATCACCGAATCACTGTCGGTGGCCTTCAAATGCTTACGACCGTCGACCGCGCCTGCTACGGTCAATGCGTCGGCTTCTGCTTCGGTGATGTAGATCCGCTGGCCGTCGAGCTCCACTGCCGACATGGCGACTTCCGAGTCGGTGATGATGGTGATGTCGGGGCACAGGCGAATCTCTTCGCCGTTTTCGGTCTTGAAGAAGCAGGTCTGGTTTTCGATGCGTACGGTCATGGGACTGTCCTTATTTTGGCGGAGACTAATACGTTAGGGCGCCAGGAATGGGCATGGTTCTGTGCAACCGATTAATGGTCGGTGCGGTCCATCGTTTAACAACGACTACAAAGACTGGCCCATGGACGCCTGGTGGCATGAAGTTTGGGTGACGCTGCAAGCGGAGTTCGCCGATGTGGGCGATGCGAAGCAACTGACACAGATCACCGTGCGTCTGCTGATTGCAGCTGTGCTGGGCGGCATTCTCGGTTTTGAGCGCGAACACAAGGGCAAGGCTGCCGGGGTTCGCACCCACATGCTGGTGGCCCTGGGCGCGGCGTTGTTTGTGTTAGTGCCGCAGATGTCCGGCTCCCAGGCCGATGCCATGAGCCGAGTGGTGCAGGGAGTGATTGCCGGGATCGGTTTTCTCGGCGCCGGGACGATCCTGAAGAATTCCGAGGGCGACGAGGGGCATGTGAAAGGGCTGACCACCGCCGCCGGGTTGTGGATGACCGCCGCCATTGGCGTGTCGGCCGGGCTGGGGCGAGAAGCGACAGCGGTGCTCAGCACGTTGTTGGCGCTGGCGATTTTCAGCGTGATGCCAGCGGTGGTGCGAATGCTCGACAAGGATCGCAACCCGTAAGAAGACCAGCACCATCGCCTGGGTAGGAGCTGCCGAAGGCTGCGATCTTTTGATCTTAAGCTTTTGGCGTCTTGGAAATCGCCGAAGAACAAGATCAAAAGATCGCAGCCTTCGGCAGCTCCTACGGTGGGGTGTCCATGTTATGGATTGACGATCACCGGGGGCATGGTGGTCGGCGGGTCTTCACGAGGTGGCGGGGTGGTGCCCGGCGGCTCTTGCTCGGGCACCGGAGCCGGTTCAGTGTCGGGAATGGCCGGGTTGTCGATGTTCGGGTCCGGGGTTTCGGCGGGGAATGGATTGTTCATCGTTCAAGCTCCTTGTGGCACATGGCGTGAGTCGTGCTTAAGTGGATTGACCACCGCGCAAAGGTTTTGATTCCCATGAGTGCCAGGCAAATCCCCGTGAACTTTTAACGGCGCCTGTCGCTCGGAACCTAAGTGAGTTCATTCCGGGACGGACCGGCCCACGGGGATGAACATCTGGCAAATGAGCGTCCTTGGGGCGTAAAGGAGAGATGCTCGATGATCGCTGAAAAACCGACAGAACTCAGTTACAACCCGCACATGCCGTTGTCGCAGGCCTTGTTGTTGCCGCGCATCGCAATTGAAAACACCATGCCGACCCTCGATGGCGGGCAGTTCGCTGTCAAAGCCGTGGTCGGCCAGGACGTGCTGGTGACCAGCAAAGTGTTTGCCGACGGCCACGACAAACTGGCCGTGCGCATTCGCTGGCGCAACGAGGGCGAGGAGTCCTGGCACAGCGAAACCATGGTGGACGTGGGCAACAACGGCTGGCAGGGCCAGTTCCGGGTCGAGCGCCAGGGCCGTCATCTGTACTGCATCGAAGCCTGGATCGATCAGTTCGCCAGCTTCTGTTACGAGCTGGAAAAGAAACACACGGCCCGGGTGCCGGTCAGCCTGGAATTGCAGGAAGGCCGCACGCTGGTTCAGCAAGCCGCCGAACGCAGTGACGGACCGCTGAGCGAACAACTGGCGGCATTGCACCACGAATTGGCCGGGCTGCTCGAAACCGAGCAGGTCGCGTTGTTTGTGCACCAGCGTAGCGCCGAGCTGATGGCCCAGGCCGATCACCGCGCCTACCTGAGCCTGAGCCCGGAATACCCGCTGGACGTTGAGCGGGAGATCGCGCAGTTCGCCAGTTGGTATGAGCTGTTTCCGCGCTCGATCACCGACGATCCCGCGCGTCATGGTACTTTCAATGATGTGCACTCGCGCTTGCCGATGATCCAGGACATGGGTTTCGACGTGCTGTACTTCCCGCCGATCCACCCGATCGGCCGCAGCTACCGCAAAGGCCCGAACAATTCCCTGACCGCTGGCCCCAATGATCCGGGCAGCCCGTACGCCATCGGCAGCGCCGAAGGCGGGCATGAAGCGATTCACTCCGAACTGGGCACCCGCGAAGACTTCCGCCGACTGGTGGTGGCCGCTGCTGAGCATGGGCTGGAGATTGCTCTCGATTTCGCGATCCAGTGTTCTCAGGACCACCCGTGGCTGCAACAGCATCCGGGCTGGTTTAACTGGCGCCCCGACGGCACGATCAAATACGCCGAAAACCCGCCGAAGAAATACCAGGATATCGTCAACGTCGATTTCTACGCCGCCGACGCGATCCCCAGCCTCTGGGTGGAACTGCGCGACATCGTGGTCGGTTGGGTCGAGGAAGGCGTGAAGATCTTTCGCGTCGACAACCCGCACACCAAACCGCTGCCGTTCTGGCAATGGCTGATCGCCGATGTCCGGGCGCTGCACCCGGAGGTGATCTTCCTCGCTGAAGCCTTCACCACGCCGGCGATGATGGCGCGCCTGGGCAAGGTCGGTTACTCCCAGAGCTACACCTACTTCACCTGGCGCAATACCAAATACGAGCTGTCGAACTATTTCAGCGAGCTCAACGAGTCGCCGTGGCGCGAATGCTTCCGCCCGAATTTCTTCGTCAACACCCCGGACATCAACCCGGCGTTCCTGCACGAATCCGGACGCGCCGGTTTTCTGATCCGCGCAGCGCTGGCGACCATGGGCTCGGGCCTGTGGGGCATGTATTCGGGTTTCGAACTGTGTGAAGCCGCTGCAGTGCCGGGCAAGGAGGAATACTTCGATTCCGAGAAGTACGAAATCCGCCCACGGGACTTCAATGCGCCGGGCAACATCATTGCCGAGATCGCCCAGCTCAACCGCATCCGCCGGCAAAACCCGGCGTTGCAAACCCATCTGGGGCTGACGCTCTACAACGCCTGGAACGACAACATTCTGTACTTCGGCAAACGCAGCGCCGATGGCAGCAATTTCATTCTGGTGGCCGTTAGCCTGGACCCGCATAACGTCCAGGAAGCCAATTTTGAATTGCCGCTGTGGGAAATGGGCTTGCCCGATGACGCGCACACCCAGGGTGAAGACTTGATGAGCGGGCATCGCTGGACCTGGTACGGCAAGTACCAATTCATGCGGATCGACCCGGCACATCAGCCGTTCGGGATTTGGCGCATCACTACCTCTTGAACACCAACGAAAACGACACCTTCCCCAAGGCGGGCAAGTAACCCCGCAGGAGCTGCCGAAGGCTGCGATCTTTTGATCTCAAGCTTTTGGCGTGCTGCAAATCGCCGAAGAACAAGATCAAAAGATCGCGGCCTTCGGCAGCTCCTACAGGGGGACTGTCTTGCGTCGTGTCGGCGTTATTGAATTCAGCAGGAGTTTCAAATGGCGAAGAAACCCAAGGCAGCCACCTTCATCAAAGATCCGCTCTGGTACAAGGATGCGGTGATTTACCAGGTTCACGTTAAATCTTTTTTCGACTCCAACAATGACGGGATCGGCGACTTTCCCGGCCTGATCGCCAAACTCGATTACATTGCCGAACTGGGCGTCAACACCATCTGGCTGTTGCCGTTCTATCCTTCGCCGCGCCGGGACGACGGTTACGACATCGCCGAATACCGTGGCATCCATCCCGATTACGGCACCATGGCCGACGCCAAGCGCTTTATCGCCGAGGCCCACGACCGTGGTTTGCGGGTGATCACCGAACTGGTCATCAACCACACCTCCGACCAGCACGCCTGGTTTCAACGTGCGCGCAAAGCCAAGAAAGGCTCGGCAGCCCGGGACTTCTACGTCTGGTCCGATGACGATCAAAAGTACGACGGCACACGGATCATTTTCCTCGACACCGAAAAATCCAACTGGACCTGGGACCCGGTGGCCGGTCAGTACTTCTGGCACCGTTTCTACTCCCACCAGCCCGACCTGAACTTCGACAACCCGCAAGTCATGAAAGCGGTGCTGTCAGTCATGCGTTACTGGCTGGACATGGGCATCGACGGGCTGCGCCTGGACGCGATCCCGTACTTGATCGAGCGCGACGGCACCAACAACGAAAACCTGCCCGAGACCCACGACGTCCTCAAGCAGATCCGTGCCGAAATCGACGCCAACTACCCCGATCGCATGCTGCTGGCCGAAGCCAATCAATGGCCGGAAGACACTCAGTTGTACTTCGGGGACGCCGACGCCGTGGGCTTGAACGGCGACGAGTGCCACATGGCGTTCCACTTCCCGTTGATGCCGCGCATGTACATGGCGCTGGCCCAGGAAGATCGTTTCCCGATCACCGACATCCTGCGCCAGACCCCGGAAATCCCGGCTAACTGCCAGTGGGCGATTTTCCTGCGCAACCACGATGAGCTGACCCTGGAAATGGTCACCGACAAGGAGCGCGATTACCTGTGGAATTATTACGCCGCCGACCGTCGGGCGCGGATCAACCTGGGGATTCGCCGCCGTCTTGCACCGTTGATGGAGCGCGACCGCCGACGTGTGGAGTTGCTCAACAGCCTGTTGCTGTCGATGCCCGGCACACCGACGCTGTATTACGGCGATGAAATCGGTATGGGTGACAACATTTACCTGGGCGACCGAGACGGCGTGCGCACGCCGATGCAGTGGTCGATTGACCGCAACGGCGGTTTTTCCCGTGCCGACCCGGCCAGCCTGGTGTTGCCGCCGATCATGGACCCGCAATACGGTTACCTGTCGGTCAACGTCGAAACCCAGGCCGGCGATCCGCATTCGCTGCTGAACTGGACCCGACGCATGCTCGCGGTGCGTAAACAGTCCAAGGCCTTCGGCCGTGGCACGCTGAACATGCTCTCGCCGAGCAACCGCCGGATTCTGGCCTACACCCGGGAATTCACCGGCGAGGACGGCAAACACGAAATCATCCTGTGCGTGGCCAACGTGTCGCGCAGTGCGCAAGCGGCGGAACTCGACCTGTCGGCCTACGCCGGGATGGTCCCGGTGGAGATGCTCGGCGGCAACGCCTTCCCGCCGATTGGCCAGTTGAATTTCCTCCTGACCCTGGCGCCGTACGGCTTCTATTGGTTCGTGCTTGCGGCGGAAAACCAGATGCCGAGCTGGCACGTGGAACCGGCGCAAAGCCTGCCGGACTTCACCACCCTGGTGCTGAAAAAGCGCATGGAAGAATTGCTCGAAGCGCCGTCCCGGGACACGCTGGAGCAGGGCATCCTGCCAAACTGGCTGCAGAACCGTCGCTGGTTCGCCGGCAAGGACGCCACCATCGACAGCGTCAGCCTGGCTTACGGCGTGCGTTTTGGCGATCCGTCGCACCCGGTGCTGTTCAGTGAGATCGACGTCACCAGCGCGGGTGTGACCAGTCGCTACCAACTGCCGTTCGGTTTTATCGCCGAGGACCAGGTCGGCGCGCCGCTGCCACAGCAATTGGCGTTGTCTCGAGTTCGGCGTGGGCGGCAGGTCGGCTTGATCACCGATGCGTTCAGCCTGGAAACCTACATCCGTGCCGTGCTCGCGGGCATGCAGGCCAGCACCGTGTTGTCCTCCAGCGACGGCGAGATTCGTTTCGAGCCGACCGCACAACTGGCCAAGTTGGGGCTCGGTGACGACGCGGAAGTGCGTTACCTGTCCGCCGAGCAATCCAACAGTTCCGTGGTCATTGGCAAAAGCCTGGTGCTCAAACTGATCCGTAAACTCGCCTCGGGCGTGCACCCGGAACTGGAGATGAGCGCGTACCTGACCGCCGCCAGTTTCGGCAATATTTCGCCGCTGCTCGGTTCGGTGATTCGTCGCGATGCCAAGGGCGAAGACACGTTGTTGATGATCGCCCAGGGCTACTTGAGCAATCAGGGCGACGCCTGGGAGTGGACGCAGAACAACCTCGAACGGGCGCTGCGGGACGAGCTGGCCAATGCCATGTCCGAGCAGGAGCAGCACTACAACGCCCTCGGCGAGCTGAAAGATTTCGCCGGCATGCTTGGCCAGCGTCTGGGGGAAATGCACGTCGTGTTGGCCAAACCGACCGATGACCCGGACTTTGCCCCGCGCGTGACCTCGCAGAAAGAGGCCCTGGCCTCGGCCAAGGACGTGGCGGCGCAACTGGAACACGCCTTGAAGTTGCTCAAGCAGCATCAAAGCGAATTGAACCCGGCAGATGCGGCGCTGGTCAGCCACTTGGTGGACAACAAAAAAGCCATCCTCAGCCACGTCCAGGAACTGGGCAAAAAAGCGGCGGGGGGCTTGCGAATTCGTGTCCACGGCGATTTGCATTTGGGCCAAGTGTTGGTGATCAAGGGCGATGCGTATTTGATCGACTTCGAAGGCGAACCGGCGCGGCCGCTCAGCGAACGGCGGGGCAAGCACAGTCCGTATAAAGATGTCAGCGGCGTGTTGCGCTCCTTCGATTACGCAGCGGCGATGACCATCAACGTGCACAGCGTTGATAACACCGCCGATGCCCAGGCTGCCCGCCAGCGGGTCGCCAACCGCTATTTAGTTGAAGCACGACAGGCATTTATCGACGCTTATCGGCTGGCGGCAGCTAGTCTTGCTCATGCATGGCAAGATCCCGAGGGCGAAGACGCTGCGCTGGCGTTGTTCGGTTTGGAGAAGGCGGCCTATGAAGTGGCTTATGAGGCGGAAAACCGCCCCACTTGGCTGCCGGTGCCGTTGCACGGTTTGTATGGGTTATTGAGTGGGCTCAAACCCTTTTCCGATCTTGGTGGAGAGTAGTCATGAGTTTCTCGAACAAGGAACAGGGGCATCACAAAGAAGCGCTGCTACCCAGGGCGCGGGACATTGATGCGCTGGTACGCGCAGAACACCACGATCCGTTTTCCATCCTCGGCCCCCACGGCGATGAGCATGGCGGGCAATTCATTCGGGCCTATCTGCCGGACGCGTTAAGCGTTCAGGTGCTGGCCAAGGACTCAGGCGAAGAGCTCGGCAACCTTGAGGCCACCCAGACGCCGGGGCTGTTTGTCGGCCACTTCGACCGGGCCCAGCCGTACTTGCTGCGCACCCGCTGGGCCGGTGGCGAACAAGTCGCCGAAGACCCTTACAGCTTCGGGCCGCTGCTCGGCGAGATGGATTTGTACCTGTTTGCCGAAGGTAATCACCGTGACTTGAGTGCCTGCCTCGGCGCACAACTGAAGAACGTCGATGGCGTCGATGGCGTGCGCTTCGCGGTGTGGGCACCGAACGCCAAGCGGGTGTCGGTGGTCGGTGATTTCAACGTGTGGGACGGACGTCGGCACCCGATGCGCCTGCGTCATCCGACCGGGGTCTGGGAGTTGTTTATCCCGCGCCTGCAAGCGGGGGAGGCGTACAAATACGAAATCCTCGGGGCCCAGGGCATTCTGCCGCTCAAGGCTGACCCGATGGCCCTGGCTACGCAAATGCCGCCGGACACCGCCTCCAAAGTCGCCGCGCCACTAAGCATCGACTGGCAGGACCACGCGTGGATGCAGTCCCGTGAAGAGCGGCAGAAACCGAGTGCGCCGCTGTCGATCTACGAATTGCATGCCGGCTCGTGGCAATGCGAGCTGGACGATCTGGGTGAGGTCGCCCGCCAGTACACCTGGCATGAACTGGGCGAACGCCTGATTCCGTATGTGAAGGATCTGGGGTTCACCCACATTGAGCTGATGCCGATCATGGAGCACCCGTTCGGCGGCTCCTGGGGTTATCAGTTGCTCTCGCAATTTGCCCCAAGCGCCCGTTACGGCACGCCCGATGACTTCGCCGCGTTCGTCAACGCCTGCCACCAGGCCGAGATCGGCGTGATCCTCGATTGGGTGCCAGCGCACTTCCCGACTGATACTCACGGCCTGGCACAGTTCGACGGCACCGCGCTGTATGAGTACGCCAACCCGATGGAAGGCTTTCACCAGGATTGGGACACCCTGATCTACAACCTGGGCCGCACCGAAGTGCACGGCTACATGCTCGCTTCGGCGCTGCACTGGCTCAAGCATTTCCACGTCGATGGCCTGCGGGTCGATGCCGTGGCCTCGATGCTCTACCGCGATTATTCGCGCAAGGCCGGCGAGTGGGTGCCGAACAAGCACGGTGGTCGCGAGAACCTGGAAGCCATCGATTTCCTGCGCCATCTCAATGACGTGGTCAACCTCGAAGCGCCCGGTGCGCTGGTGATCGCCGAAGAATCGACGGCATGGCCCGGTGTCAGTCAGGACACCCAGCAGGGTGGTCTCGGTTTCGATTACAAATGGAACATGGGCTGGATGCACGATTCGCTGCACTACATCCAGCAGGACCCGGTTTACCGCGCCCATCACCACAACGAACTGAGTTTCGGCCTGGTGTACGCCTGGTCCGAGCGGTTCATCCTGCCGATTTCCCACGATGAAGTGGTCCACGGCAAGCATTCGCTGATCGACAAGATGCCTGGCGACCGCTGGCAGAAATTCGCGAACCTGCGGGCTTACTTGAGTTTCATGTGGGCGCACCCGGGCAAGAAGCTGTTGTTCATGGGTTGCGAGTTCGGCCAGTGGCGCGAGTGGAACCACGATCAGCAACTGGACTGGTACCTGTTGCAGTACTCGGAACACAAAGGTGTGCAGAAACTGGTCGGTGACCTCAACCGCTTGTACCGCGAAGAGCCGGCGCTGCACGATCAGGATGACGCACCGCAGGGCTTCCAGTGGTTGATCGGTGACGATGCGATCAACAGCGTCTACGCCTTCATGCGCTGGAGCAAAGAGGGGCGGCCGGTGCTGGTGGTGGCCAACTTCACGCCGGTGCCGCGTCAGGCCTATCGCATCGGCGTGCCGTTTGCCGGGCGCTGGACCGAGCTGATCAACAGCGATGCCAGTACTTATGCCGGTTCCAATTTTGGCAATGGCGGCGGGGCGTTTACCGAGGAAGAGCCGAGCCATGGCCAGGCGTTGTCACTGGTGTTGAATCTGCCGCCGCTGGCGGTGTTGATTTTGCGGCCGGAGGGCTGATCCAGAACCGCGTCGCGGCTATTCGCGAGCAAGCCCGCTCCCACACTGGAATGCATTTCAAACGGTGGGAGCGGGCTTGCTCGTGAAGGCGTCAGTCCAGACACCACATTCCTCAACCCGAAACTCTCACCACCGCATCCGCACCCCCAAACTGCCAATCAACCCATTCAAATCATTGTCATCCACATCACTGCTGTAATCGGCGCTGACGTACAGGCTGACATTGGGGGTGACTCTGGCGACCAGGCCCAACCCCAATTCGACCGTAGACGAATTGCGGCTGCTGCTGATCTTGTCCACCTGATCCAGGGTCACGGTATTGCCGGTGTACACGGTGTGCCACAGGTTGGTCCGCACGTAAGGTTCGACGGGTAAGCCATTGATGTCGTAACTGCCTTTCAACCGTGCACCGACCCGACCGCTCCAGGAGGTCAAATCGCTGGATGAGGCGTTATTGGCGCCGGCATAGGGCGTGTCCAGGGTGATGCGCTGATTGACCAATTGCGCCTGGGGTTCGACCACCCAGTTCTCGCCCAGGCCAATCGGAAAACCACCCTCCACCGACACGGTCATCGCGCTGCCCTCGGCGGTTTGGCGCATGCCCTGGGCGTCGCGGCTGTAGCCGTTGACGCGTCCGCCGCTGGCGGTCAGGTCCACGTGCCAGCCTTGGGGCCCGGTCAGGCTCCAGTAGGCGCCGAGGCTCTGGCCTTGCAGGTTCAAGGTGTCGTTGCCGGGGTCGGCAAAGCCGCGATTGGGCAGCAAGCCATTGCTGTTGCCCTGGTACTGGCTGGTGCCGCCGATCAGCCCCATTCGCTGCACATGACCACCGCTGCTTTGCAGGGTCAGGATGGCCGGGCCTTTGAATTCTTCGGCGCCGGGGATTGCATAACCCTCGGCTTGATAATCGCTTTGTGCTTGTCGCGAGGCCTTGCCATAGAGCTGATCCCAGGCAGCCGGGGCGGCGTCTTCGACGGTGAGGCGCGAGCTTCGCAAATCGGGGCGGGCGGCGAAATGGCCGGTGTAGAGTGTTGCGACGTCGGGCATGGTCAGTGTCGATACGTCCTGGCGATACCAGGGAGTGGCTTCATCCTCGGCAGGCCCGGCCTGCACCTCCATGGATGAACACAGCAGGAGTGAGCTCGAGACTGTGCAAAAGGTGATTTTGATCTCTTGTGGGGTGAGTGAAGTTTTCATGGAGGTCTACCTTGCAAACGCATGCCGAATCTCGCTTTGGCGTCTCTCCTACCCCGAATGAGGGGCGACCGAATGGATTGAGGCAAGCCTGTGGCCGCCCGTTTTTGCGGGTGTCTGAGGGCTTGCCCCTGGTGGTGTTTCCGGGGGTAGTAAGGTGTAGCTAAGAAGACCGGCGACCCTGCGTCAAGAAAATGGCCGATAAATGGTAGGGCTATTTGGGTGATTGCAAGTGGCTGATTTGACGGAATTCCATAAGTGGTTGTTTGTACAAAAAATCATCAAAAAACCACCGTGCCAGAGGCTTTTGATAGCTGGCTATCGGCTTACCAGCTCACCCGGATACCCGCATTGCCAACCATGCCGCGCAGCGGATTACTGTCAATATTGCTGGTGTAGTCCGCGCCGGCATACACGCTGACGCTAGAGGCCAGGCTCACGACCACCCCGACGCCCAGATCGGCCGAGGACGATTGCTGCTGTGTTTCGATCCGGTCGGCGCGATCAAACGTCACCGTGTCAGTGCCGGAAAAGGTGTGCCACAGATTCGCCCGCAGATAAGGCTCCAGCGGCCGCCCACTGACTTCGTAGCGACCCTTCAAGCGAGCGCCGAGGCGACCGGTCCAGGCACTATCGGAGTCGAAAGACACCCGGGAAATACCGTCGTCCTGGGTGTCCAGGGAGATGTTCTGATGGATCACTTGTGCCTGGGGCTCCACCACCCAGTTGCCGGCCAGCGCAATCGGGTAACCGGCCTCGACCGAGAGCGTCAGGGCGTGGCCACGGTTGTCGAGTTTGAGGCCGCGATCGGAACGGTTATCGCCGTCGAACCGGGTGCCCATGACCACGGTATCGACGTACCAGCCCTTGGGATCGGTCAGCGTCCAGTACAAGCCGTAGCTGTCGCCTTCAAGCGTTATGCTGCCGGCGTGCTGGCCTCTGAAGCCTTCATTGAAACCGTCGACATCGCCTTGCAAACGGGTGTGGCCGACGAAGAACCCGGTGCGCTGGGTTTGTCCGCCCGATGTTTGTGAGCTGTACAGATCGTTGCCGACCTGAAAACCGTTCAATGAGCCATTGAGTCGCGGCGTCACTGTGCCGGCCCAGGTCTGGTCGAAGTTTTTGCCATAGACCCGGGCCCAACCGGCGCCGAACGTGCCGGTTTCGGTCAGCAGACGTTGATCACCTTGCCGATCATGGAAGGTGCCCAAGGCGCTGAGGGTCAATTGCGCGGCGGCGGGAGGCAGCACCGACCAGGTCGGGACTTCCGGGCGGTACAAGGGGATCGGCGCGGCGCCGGGCACTGCCGCTGGCAACACCGGGGCGGACGACGCCACCGCGACGAGGATCGGTGGCAAGGTCGGGTCGGCGTTGGGAATGCTGATGATTGTCGGCGTCGCTGCCGCCACGGGTGTCGCCACCGCCGCCACGATGATGGGTGGCAAGTCTGGATCGGGATTGGGAATGCTCGTGGCCGCTGCGGGTGCAACGACGGCCGAACGCAGGTACCAACTGTTTTCGCTGCCCGCAGTCACGCCACCCTTGAACAGGTGGTAATCGTAGGCGCCAGCCGACACCGGGCCCCTGAGGACAAACGCCGAGTTGTCGCTGACGGCGGTGCCTTGGGCCTGGACCAGTTGAATGCCGTTCTGCTGAGTCAGCCCGCCAACCCCGCCCAGGTTGCTGACGCTGATGAGGGTGATGCCGCTCAAGGTGCCGTTGTTCACCACCAGTTTGTCGCTGGGGGAATTGTCATCCCCAATCACGCTTTGCAGCAGCAGTTGGCCGCCATTGCCGGTGTAGTTGCCCTGCACCGTCAGGCTGTCGTCGGTGCGGCTACTGCCACTGGCCAGGTCGATCACACCTGCGTTGTTCAGGGTGACCAACTGGCCGGTAGTGAAGGGCGAGAGGCTGCCTTGGCTGGTCGCCAGGGTGCTGCTGCCGTCGATATTGAACACACCGGTGCCACTGGCGCTGTCACCAAGGACAAAGTTGCCGGCGAGGTTGAATTGCGATCCGTTGCTCAGGTTGACGGTCTCCCAGTTGATATAGCGGGCGGGCGTCGCAGCGGCGGAGTGATCAAAGGTCAGCAGATCATTGCCGGGACCGCCATCGATGCTCGGGGTCAGGGCGAGGAGGCTTTCATTCAGATTGCTCAAGGTTGCGCGGTCGTTGCCTTCGCCCATCAACACCGCCGAGCGGATGATCCCGCCGCCACTCCAGGTCAGCGTGTCGTCGCCGGTGCTGGCGCGGATTTCGCCGACGATCTCGCCACCGGTCACGGTGATGCTGTCGTTGCCGCCGCTGACACTGATGTTGCCGCCGATTCGACCGCCCGACACGATGATGGTGTCGGTGCCGAAACCGGTTACCAGGTTGCCGAGGATTTGCCCGCCAGACAGGTCGAAAATATTGTTGTCGAGCTTCATGTCGACCCGGCCGATGGTGCCACCGGTCATCCTCGCCACATCGCCGTCCTCGAACGCGCCGGTGATCGTGCCGCCGGTCATCAGGAAGGTGTCGCGACCGTCGCCCTGAGCGAGGGACTGGATCGTCCCGCCGCTCATGACGAAATCATCGATGCCGTTGCCCTGGCTGACCGCGCCGGTGATTTGCCCGGCGCTGATGCGCAGGCTGTCATTGCCATCGCCCAGATCGAGCGCGCCCGCGAGCGTCCCGGAATTCATCTGTACCGTGTCGACGCCGGCGCCGAAGGTCACATTGCCGTTGATGCGCCCGGTGCCGTTGGCGGGGAAGGTCAGGCTGTTATTGCCCGCCAGATCCGTCAATGCACCGCTGGTGCCACTGTCGCAGGTGAAGGTGTCGTTGCCGGGGCCGGCGATCAATGTGCAGGCGGCCGGGGCAGGAGGGCTGATAAAAATAAGCAGCGAAGCGGGGACAGCAAAGGCCTGCGGCAATGCTCGCAATAGCCCGGCGTAGCGATTCATGGCGAATCCCTTCTCGAATTTCGGGATGTCATCCTTGGTAGATCGCCGGACTGTCAATCAACCCTAATTCATGAACTACGTGAGGCCCGTGCCCTAACGAATTGAACGCGCTGCTCCTTAGCTATTTGAAGGTGTAGACGCGTTTTTTTAACGGGTCGAGGGCGTCTGACGAACGGTTCTGTCAAAACTGCGAATCACAGGTGCACTTCAACCGCCAATGGCAAGTGATCCGACAGGTGCGTCCAAGGCTTGTTGCCGAGTATTCGCGGGTTATGGCTGCTGGCGTTGCGCAGGTAGATGCGGTCCAGGCGCAGCAGTGGAAAACGGGCCGGGTAGGTCTTGGCCGGTCGCCCGTGATGGCGTTCGAAGGCTTCGTGCAAATAGTCGCGACGGGAGAGGGCGGCGTTGCCTTGCAACTGCCAGTCGTTGAAATCTCCGGCAATAATCACGGGCGCATCGTCGGGCAAGGATTCGAGCAATTGGCAGAGGAGTTGCAGCTGCAACTGACGATGGCTTTCGAGCAGGCTCAGGTGCACGCAGATCGCATGGACTTCGGCATGCCCCGGCACATCCAGCACGCAGTGCAACAGGCCACGACGCTCGGGGCCGGTGATCGACACATCGAGGTTACGGAACTCGCGGATCGGGTATTTGGACAGAAGCGCGTTGCCGTGGTGACCGTCGGGGTAGACCGCGTTGCGGCCATAGGCGAAATCACTCCACATGCTGTCGGCGAGGAACTCGTATTGCGACATCTGCGGCCAGGCGTGGTAACGGGAAGAATGCCGCTCATGTTCACCGACCACCTCCTGCAAAAACACCAAGTCTGCCGAGGTACTGCGCACCGCTTCGCGCAGCTCCGGGAGGATGAAACGGCGGTTGAACGCGGTGAAACCTTTGTGGGTGTTGACCGTGAGCACCCGCAGTCGGTGAACGGCCGTGGGGGTGTTCAAGGGCGCGGGGTTTAGCGAGTTGCGGTTCACGTTGGCTCCTCTGAATCAGGTTGCATAACTATGCGACTGACTCAGCGGCGGGCAGTTCAGCGGATTTGTGGTGATGCCGAAAAGATCGCAGCCTTCGGCAGCTCCTACAGGGTGAACGCCATTCAAATGTAGGAGCTGCCGAAGGCTGCGATCTTTTGATCTTTCTTCAGACAAACACAATTTCATACGGCAACCGCACCCGCTCCAGCAACACCCTCGGCAACAACGGCGCAATGCCGATGGCCGGTTCGCCGTCGAGCTGGCTGGCGTAGGCATGGATGGCGTGGCTTTTGCGGGCGACGGTCCAGGTGTCGAGGCGTACCTTGCGTGCCCGGTGCCAAGGGATCAGCCCTTGGTCACGATTGGGCCAATGCCAGGCCCAGACCGGTATTTCATGACACGCCACGCCGACGATCGCCGCCGCCCTAGCGCAGGACCGGCCGACCGCGTCATGGTCATCGTTGCCGTCTTCGCTCCAGGTACTGAACACCACGTCCCCCGGTCGCAGGTAGCGCGCAATGTAGTGGGTCAGTTGCTGTTCGCGCTCGGCCAAGGCGTTGTCGGTGAAGCCGCCGCGAATCCATTTCAGGCTGTGCATCGGCAACCCGAGGCGACGCAGGGCTTCGACACTTTCCTGGGGACGGAACACGCTCAAGCGTTTTTCCGACCACTGCTGCGAGCCCGGGTGGCTGGCGCTGCCGTCGGTGATCGAGATCAATTGCAGGGGGTGGCCGAGGCCGGAGAGTAACTGCAGCAAGCCGCCGCAGGTCACCACTTCATCGCCCGGATGCGGCGCGATGACCACAGCGCGGGCGCCTTCGGGCACCAGGGATTGGGTGTTGATGACCGGGATGTTGTCCAGTTGCGGGGCGCTGTTCCAGATCTGGACGAGTGCGTTGCTTTCGCTGATGAAGACCGATTTCATGACCAGTACGTCCTTGTTCTGTCTCGCCCTCAGTCGTGCGCGGTGCTTGATTTATCAAGCCTGGCAGACCCGTGAGGGCTGGTTGATAGCAATGTACCGCGCTCCAAACCCTGGATTGCGGCGGGTAGAGTATTGCTCATGCGGCGCTATTCGTCGCCTCGCTGTTAAATTGAGTCGGTTTTTTTTAGTCGATCTGTACCATGTTCCGCAAAAAATCCCCGAAGCCACCCCGGGCGCGGCTGTCCAGCCGGGCGCTGGTCAGCACCTGCGGGCGGTGGCTCCAGGCGATGTTCGCGCCACAGCGTTCCAGTTGCCGCACCAGTTGCACATCTTCATCGCAGGCCAGCGGTTCGAAGCCGCCGGCACGTTCATAGGCTTCGGCACTGATGCCCAAATTCGCGCCGTGGATATGCCGATGGCCATCGCGGGCCTGATAACCCTGGTGATAGCGAATCTGCGCCGCTTCATCGAACGCTACGTTCCACTGATCGACCGTGACCGTGCCGCACACCGCGTCGGCGCCCAGGGCCAGTTGCGCCACCAGCCAGTCCTTGGCCACCCGGCTGTCAGCGTCCGAGCAGGAAATCCAGCGCACCCCGCGCTCCAGCAGAAACCGCGCCCCGGCGGCCCGGGCCTGGCCGACATTTCGCGCCTCGATCTTCAGACTGTGCACCGGGTAGCGTTCGACAATCGCCGAAGAGCGATCGGTGCAGCTATCGAGCACCACCAGCACCAGCACCGTTTCACCTTCCAGTCGCTCATGGCACCCGGCGCGCAGGGCCGCGCGTATGCATTCTTCGATCAAGTCTTCTTCGTTGTGCGCCGGTATCAAGATGCCAATCATCGCAAGCCCTCCAGAGCCGCCACGGAGCGGGGTTCCCGGCTCCAGAGTTCCAACAGGAAATCCGCCTCTTGATGCAAGACCAGGCGCGGCAGGTGCAAATGTTCGTGGAGCAGGTCATGGACCTGGCGGGCATTCAGCGGGCAACCGTCGATGGGCGGGCGCCAGTGGCAGGCGAGCAATTGGCCGTCCGCCGTGAGTGACTGTTCGGCCTGAGCGATCAAGCGTTTGAGGTCGTCGGCGTCCAGGTAATAGCCGATTTCGCTGATCACAATCAGGTCGAATTTTTCCTCGGGCCACTCCGTCGGCAAACGGCTTTGACGAACGTCGGCGTGGTCGAACAGGCTCAACCGCGTGCGGGCCAATGCGACAGCGGCAGCGGCGGTGTCGCAGCACAGCAGGCGATCACAGCGGGCGGCCAGCGCAGCGCTAAGTTCGCCGTTGGCGCAACCGGGCTCGAAGATCGCGCGGTAGTGGGGCCGGGGCAGGGCGGCGAGGGTGATGGCGCGTTTGCGTTGTTCGTACCAGCGTTCGCGGAACGCCCAAGGGTCGTCATTGCCCGCAAACAAACCGTCGAAATAGCGATCCTCGACACTCATAAAAACACCACTTCAAACGGTTGCAGCAATCGGTCCAGCACATAAGGCGCGAGCACCGGCGGCAGACCGACCTGCGGGTCGCCTTCCAACTGGCTGGCGAACGCATGGATGGCATGGCGCTTGCGGGCGACCAGGTGCGGCGCCAGCAGAATCTTTCGCGCCCGATGCCAGGGCACAAAGCTGTCTTCCGGCGTTGCCCAGTGCCAGGTCCAGACCGGCAATTCATGCAGGGTCGCGCCGACCCGTTTCGCCGCGTCGGCACTGGCCCGACCCACAGCTTCATGGTCGCAATGGCCGTCCTCGCGCCACGTGGTGAAGACCACGTCGTCGGGCCGCAGGTGCCGTTCGATGAATGCACTCAACTCCGCTTCCCGCGCCGCCACTTGGCTGTCGGCAAAACCACCGCGCAGCCATTTCAGACTGTGCAGCGGCAGGCCGAGTCGATGCAGGGCTTCGGCCGATTCTTGAGGGCGCACGGCGCTCAGGCGCTCCACCGGCCAACGCCGGGAACCGGGGTGACTGGCGCTGCCATCGGTCACCGAGATCAATTGCAACGCCCGGCCCGCGTTGGCGAGCAGTTGCAAGAAACCACCGCAGCCGAGCACTTCGTCGTCCGGGTGCGGGGCGATAATCACGGCGCGGGCGCCCTCGGGGACCAGGTCCAGAATGTCGATCACCGGCAATTGCGCCAGGTGGCTGGAGGTTTGCCACAGGTGCAGGGGCGTGCCCTGGCCAACGATGGGATTGGTTTTCATAGCGTCCATGCCTCGTTGATGACTTTCTGGCCGAGGGCGGCGAGGTCCCGTTCGGCATGGCTTTGGCGCAGGAACACCGGCAAATCGGCGATCAACCGGGCGAACTGCCGATCCTTGCAATACGGCCCGGCGCCGAGGGCGTGACCGACGTGTTGGATGACGAGTTCGGCGCTGTGCTCGACCACCGCACGGGCACGCCGGGCCAGTAGTTCAGCGTCTTCCGTGGGGGCGGCATCGATGCTCAACGCACTTACGCGCAATACTTCAGCGGCGGCGTGCAAGGCACTGTCGACGGCGCCGAGGTGGGCCAGGGCATGGGGTTCTTCACGGCTTGCGCAGTGGCGGCGCAAGCGCTCGGCAATGCTCTGCGCCGCGCCATACCAGCAGGCGGCAATGCCGATCCCGCCTTGCCAGAAACCCGGTCGCTGCAAGTAGTCGCCGGGATGGCCGATGGCTTGCGCCTCGGCGCCTTCAAACAGCACCTCGACGCTGCCGGTGGCGCTCATGCCCACCGCTTGCCAGCCGTCGCTCGTAACATTCACGCCGGGTTGATCCAGCGCCACCGCGACCAGTTGCTGGCGATCCTGTTGATCCCACGCGGTGAGCAAGGCATGGCTGAGCACCGCCGCGCCCGAACACCAGGCCTTGCGCCCGTTGAGCAGCACCATGTGCCCTGAGGGCGTGACCCGAACCCTGGCTTGCGGCGGCTCGGCGGCCCACATGCCCCAGGTGCTGGCGGGCGTTGGCGAACCGCCGAGTTGCTGGATAATCGCCAACGCGTCGGTGTGCCCCTCATACAACTTGCACAACCCCAGATCATGCCCGCCGACCTCGGCCAGACGCTGAAACCGCGCCAGTGTCTGGCCGTTGCCGGGCAATGGAAGCTGATCGAGACCGGCCTCCACCAGCGCCCGCAGGCATCGGCCTAGGGCCTGGGTATCGGCGTAGTCCGGTGGCGAGTGTTGAAGAAACGCTTGAAGGTCCATTTCACTCTTCGTCCTCATGCTGCAATTCGAACAGCAGCAGCGAGCGGCCAGTCACCGAATATTCATGACCGAACTCAAAGCGTTCCTGGCCGCGAATCGATGGCTGATTGGTGTCGATCATGCAGGTCCAGTGACCGCCGTCCGGCACTTCCGGCAGGGTGAAGTTGACGATGTCGTGATGGGCGTTGACCACCAGCAGCAACGTCGCATCGCCACCCTTGCGGCGGATGCCGGTTTCCTGGGCGCGACCGTCGAGCAGCATGCCGAGGCAGCGGCCGTGACCTTCCTGCCACTGTTCGGTGCTCATCTCGTTGCCGTCCGGAGCCAGCCAGGTCACGTCCTTGACGCCGATGTCCTCGTTGTAATTGCCGACGAGGAAGCGTCCGCGACGCAGGATCGGATACGCCAGGCGCAACTTGATCAGGCGTTTAACGAACTTGAGCAACGCCTTGCCGTCCTCGCTCAGGTCCCAATTGACCCAGCCGATGTCGCTGTCCTGGCAATAGGCGTTGTTGTTGCCGTCCTGGGTGCGGGCGAATTCGTCGCCGGCCACCAGCATCGGCGTGCCCTGGGACAGCAGCAGCGTGGCGAAGAAGTTGCGCATCTGCCGCTGACGCAACGCATTGATTTCCGGGTCATCGGTCGGGCCTTCGACGCCATGGTTCCAGGACAGGTTGTTGTTGCTACCGTCCTGATTGTTTTCGTCGTTGGCTTCGTTGTGTTTGTCGTTGTAGGACACCAGGTCGTTGAGGGTGAAACCGTCGTGGGCGGTGATGAAATTCACCGACGCATACGGCCGGCGCCCGCGCTGGTTGAACATCTCGCCGGAAGCGGTCATGCGGCTGGCGAAGTCCGCCAGTTGACCGTCATCACCTTTCCAGAACGCGCGTACGGTGTCGCGGAATTTGTCGTTCCATTCGACCCAGCCCGGCGGAAAACCACCGACCTGATAACCACCGGGGCCGCAGTCCCAGGGCTCGGCGATCATTTTCACCTGGCGCAATACCGGGTCCTGGCGGCAAGCGACGAGGAAGCTGTGACGCTCGTCAAAACCGTCGTGATAACGCCCGAGAATGGTCGCCAGGTCGAAGCGGAAACCGTCCACGTGCATTTCCGTGGCCCAGTAGCGCAACGAGTCGGTGACCATTTGCAGCACGCACGGGTGACTCAAATCCAGGGTGTTGCCGGTGCCGGAATCGTTGATGTAGAAGCGTTTGTCATCCGGCATCAAGCGGTAGTACGAGGCGTTGTCGATCCCGCGCATCGATAGCGTCGGGCCTTGCTCGTTGCCCTCGGCGGTGTGGTTGTAGACCACGTCGAGGATCACTTCCAGATTGGCTTCGTGCAGGTGCGCGACCATTTCCTTGAACTCGGCGATCTTGCCGCTGGCCAGGTAGCGCGGGTCCGGGGCGAAGAAGGCGATGCTGTTGTAGCCCCAGTAATTGGTCATGCCTTTGTGCAACAGGTGCTGGTCGTTGACGAACGCGTGGATCGGCAGCAATTCCACGCTCGACACGCCGAGCTTGCGAATGTGTTCGAGCACATCATCGACCATCAACCCGGCGAAGGTGCCACGCACGTTCTCGGGGACGGAAGGGTGACGCATGCTGATGCCGCGCACGTGAGTCTCATAAATGATCGTTTTGTCCCACGGCACGCTGACCCGATGGTCGTGGCCCCAAGTGTGCGCCGGGTCGATGACTTTGCATTTGGGGACGAAGGGCGCGCTGTCCCGCTCATCGAAACTGAGGTCGGCGTCGGGATGGCCGATGGTGTAGCCGAACAGGGCCTCGGACCATTTCAACTGGCCGACCAATTGCTTGGCGTAGGGGTCGATCAGCAATTTGTTGTGGTTGAAGCGATGGCCGTTGGCCGGGTCGTAGGCACCGTAGACGCGGTAGCCGTAGATCAGCCCTGGATGGGCGTCCGGCAAGTAGCCGTGGTAGATCTCGTCGGTGTATTCCGGCAGCTCGATGCGCTCCAGTTCCACTTCGCCGGCGTCGTCGAAGATGCACAGTTCGACTTTGGTGGCGTTGGCGGAAAACAGCGCAAAGTTGACCCCCAGGCCATCCCAGGTCGCGCCCAGCGGGAAGGGCAAACCTTCACGGATTCGCGAGGCCTCGGCTTGAGGTTCTGGCGCGGGTTTTTTCGGACTGGTCATAGATGCTCCTGCAAAAAAGGGGTGACAAAAACGGTATCGTGTCGGTCGGTCTCAATTTGTAGGAGCTGCCGAAGGCTGCGATCTTTTGACTTTTCAAAGCAAGATCAAGAGATCGCAGCCTTCGGCAGCTCCTACGGGGGAATGCGTAATGCTCTTTATTCCGGGCGAGTGCGCCCACAGTGGCGAGTGAGCTCGCCACGAGTTCAATCAGGACAATTCAGTGAAGCGTCAAACCGCTGGTGGTTTTTTCACCGTGCGAGGTTTTTTCTCGGCGGCTTTTTCACCCGGCGGAGTGACCTTTGCTGCGGCAGCAGGTTTGACTTTGGCTTTCGCTGCCGAGGGTTTGCCCGCGACACCGTTTAGCTTGGAATCAGCCTTGGCCGCGGCCGGTTTCGCGGCAGCGGCTTTGCTGGCGGCAGCCTTCGGTGATTTCTTCGGTGCCAGTGCTTCCGCTTCGGCCAGCTTGCGCGCCATCTCCCAGTGGCGAGCGTCCTGACCTTCGGGCTTCCCTTCGGATTCCCAGATTTGATAGGCAAATTCACGAACGCGTTTATCTTCGGTACTCATCGCAATGCTCCTGAACTGAACTCAAGTGTCGATAGTTTGGATAAAGAGATTGACCGGGAAGTCCCCCAGCGCGGCGCTGATACTCAGCTCCCTGTGATTTGTGACTACTGCGTTTGAAAAAAGTCCCTTCAGGTTTTCGTCCGGGGCGGCGAACGGTAATTTCACCCGCGTATCGCCCCACAGCAGCGCGTCAACCCGAGGTACGGCACTGTTTTCCAGCAACCCGGCACAGCGTATTGGAACGATCACGATGGCGCGTTTTCCTTGGTGCGTGCGCGTAAACGCCAACACGCGATGGGCTTCGCTGCCGAGCACTTCAAGGGCTTGATAGGTCCCTTGGCGAAACAGCTCGGCCTGTTCGGCCCGCCGGTTCAGCGTAGCGGCGATCAAGCGTTGCTTGATGCGCCCGTCACGCCAGTTCGCCAACAGTTCGGGCACCTCGAACGGTGCTTGCAGCGACTGCTGACGGCTGGCGTAATCCACCGGCCGGCGGTTGTCCGGATCGACCAGGGTGAAGTCCCAAAAGTCATCGCCCTGATAGAGGTCCGGCACCCCCGGCACAGTCATTCGCAGCAAGGTTTGCGCCAATCCGTTCAGCGCCCCGGGCGTGGCAATCGCCTGGGCTGCTTCACCGAGGGCGCAGCGCAACAGCTGACCTTCGGCGCTGAGCAACAGCCGATTGAGGAAGGCTTCGCAGGCCTGTTCGTAGGCCTCGTTCGGCGCGCTCCAACTGCTTTGCAACTTGGCTTCGCGCAGGGCTTTTTGCTGCCACTGCCAGAGGCGCTTGGCGTAGTCCTCAAGGGCTGGTTGATCGTCGCTGCGCAAGGTCAGCGGCCAACTGCCGAGAATCGCTTGATAAAGGATCAGCTCATCGCCGGCCGAGGGGGCGCTGTCATCGCTGCGCAGTGCGCGGGCCAGGGTTCGCCAATGCTCGACCTGTTCGGCGTACCAGCCACTGCGCTCGCTCAACACCGCGAGGCGCGCGCGGGTGTCTTCGCCACGCTTGTGGTCGTGGGTCGCGGTGGCCAGCAGGTTGTTCGGGAAGGCGTCGAAACGCTGTTGGCAAGCGTCGTGGAAATCGCTGACCGGCGCACTGAACTGTTCGGTGCTGAACCCCACGTCATTACGCGACAGCAACACCGCCGAGCGATAGAACGCGGTGTCTTCCACAGCCTTGGCCGCCGCAGGCGACGTCAGTTGCTGAAAACGCACGCAGGCGTGTTTGAGGATCTTGCGCTGGCGACCCACCGGACGTTTGCGCCAAGGCTCGCCGCCGAGCCACCCGGCCAGGCAATCGAGCACCGGCCAGTCGGCCTCGCCCAAGGTTTGCCGAGCACCGTCCATGGCATGCTGGAAAAACACGTCGTCCTCGGCCGAGCGGCCACGGGGGCTGATGTAGGTGCGGTACACCGGGAAATGCACGATCAATTCCTGCAACGCCCGGCGAATCGCGCCCAAGGTCAGGTCGCGGGTCATCAGGTCATCCCGGGCCACTTGCAGCAAGGCCTGGGCGACGCTTTCAAAATCCCCGGCCAGTGAACCGTTGAGGATTTGCTGACGGGCCAGTCGCGCTTCGACGATAAACTCGGCGGGCCGTTCACTGTGGCGGCTCCACAGTTCCCCCAGGGTTTCGGCGCCGGCCGGGTCGTGTTGCAACAATGACAACTGGTTCATGAATTCATAACCGGTGGTGCCATCCACCGACCAGTCGCGGTGCAGGGTTTCGCCTTCGCCGAGGATCTTCTCGACGTAGATCGGCAAATGCCGTTGCGGTGACAGGCTATCGACCCGACGCCGCAGTTTTCGGCAATAACCCCGAGGGTCAGCGAGGCCGTCGATGTGGTCGATGCGCAGACCGTCCACCAAACCTTCGGCAATCAACTCGAAGATTTTCGCGTGGGTGGCTTCGAACACCGCCGGACGCTCGACCCGCAGACCACCGAGTTCATTGACATCGAAAAAGCGCCGCCAGTTGATGTCGTCCGCCGCCGTGCGCCAACTGGCCAGGCGATAACTCTGGCGCTCCAGCAGGTTGTGCAGGTTTTGGAAGCCTTCTGTTGTCAGCGAGTCATACGTGCTGATGTGCTGTTGGATGGCGTGCAGGATGGCCGGGTCGCCCGCCAGTTCACGCAGTTCGGCTTGCAGGGGAATCGCCAGGTTGTGGGCATCGGTCTGATAGCTGAGCGCAGCAAAACGATCGGCCAGGTATTTCAACTGCTCGGTCTGCTCGGCATTCAGGCGCTCGTCAGGCTTGAGCAGTTCGCCGTAGTTTTTCGGGCAGATCGGGAAGTGATGATCGTAATGCTGGACATAGAAAGCGCCATGCTCGGCATCGAAGTGCAGGGGCAGGGTGCCGTCCTGCAACGCGACGCCGTAGTCGCTGCCCAGGAATGGCAGCAGCAACTGGCCTTCCATCAACGGGTCGGCGGAATGCCACTGGATGTCGAAAAACTCGCCGTAAGGACTCAGCCGTCCCCATTCCAGCAAGTCCAGCCACCAGGGGTTATCGCCACCGCCGACGGCCATGTGATTGGATACGATATCGAGGATCAACCCCATGTTCTGCTGGCGCAGGGCCTCGACCAAACGGCGCAACGCCGCTTCGCCACCCAGTTCCGGGTTGACGCTGGTCGGGTCCACCACGTCGTAGCCGTGCATGGAACCGGCCCGGGCGCTGAGCAGCGGCGAGGCGTAAATGTGGCTGATGCCGAGGCTGGCGAAGTACGGCACCAGCGGCACCGCATCGTCGAGGGTGAAACCTTTATGAAATTGCAGCCGCAGGGTCGCCCGCAGCGGCTGGATAAGGGCTTGATTCATTGGTCACGCTCGCCCGCCTGAAGCCGCGCGCAGGCGAGCAGTTCGAGGCGCCGGGCAGCGTCCGGGTCATCGAGCAAGGCTTCGCTGTCACCGGGCAGGCGCCGCGACCAGTTTGGGTGGGTGTCGGTGGTGCCGGGCAGGTTGGCTTGCTGTTCGATGCCCAAGGCATCTTCCAGCGGCAGCAACACCAGCGGCGCGCGGGTGTGGCCGAGGAAGCGGATGGCGGCGTCGAGCACCTGATCGGTCTCGTGGTGTTCTTCACGGAAATTCTGCGGGTCTTCGCCGAGCACTCGACGCAGGCCTTCACGCTCCCGTTCGCGGTGGCGCCGCCATTCGATTTCACCGTTGGCGTCGATCAGCCCGAGGCGGGCATTCCAGTCGATGTCGTGGCCATGCCACCAGCCGTTGATGGTCGGCAGGTCATGGGTGCTGGTGGTCGCCAGGGCGTTGTCCGGCCAGTCGAGGATTGGCTTGAAGTGGGTGTTGTCCTGTTCAAACAGCAACACCCGCATGCCGAGGATCGAGCGCGCGATGAGTTTCTCCCGCAGGCCTTCGGCCACGGTGCCCAGGTCTTCACCGAGGACAATCGCCTGATGCCGATGGGATTCCAGGGACAACAGGCGCAGCAGGTCGTCCACCGGGTAATACAGGTAAGCGCCGTCGGCGGGGGATGCACCGTTTGGGATCACCCACAAGCGTTGCAGGCCCATGACGTGGTCGATCCGCAGGCCTCCGGCGTGGGCGAAATTGGCGCGCAGCATTTCGATGAATGCGCGAAAACCGTTGCGCACCAGGCCTTCGGGGGAAAACGCGGAAATGCCCCAGCCCTGGCCGGAGCGGTTGAGGATGTCCGGCGGCGCACCGACGGTCAGCGAGGCGAGCAATTCGTCCTGGCGACTCCAGGCCTGGCTGCCACCGCCGTCGGCACCGACCGCCAGATCAGCGACCAGCCCGATGCCCATCCCGGCGCTGCGCGCAGCGGTTTGCGCACGGGCCAGGCAGCGGTCGATCAGCCATTGGCAGAAGGCGAAGAAGCCGATGCGCCCGGCGTTTTCCTCGGCGAAATCGGCGAGGGCGGCGCTGCGCGGGTCTTGCCATTCTTGCGGCCAGTGACGCCAGTCGAGGTCTTCACCACGGGCGGCGCGAGTCTCTTGAATCGCTTCAAAGCGGCAATGGTTTTCCAGGGCTTCGCCGCCGGCATGGCGGAAACTGCTGAAGTCTTCGTGCAAGGGGTGTTCGCCCTGGACAAAGCCTTCGTAGAGCGCCTGCAACAGTTGATGCTTGGCTTCGGCTGCCACCGGCCAGTCGATCAGTGGCAAGGCTTCCAGGTGTTGCAGTTGTTCGGCCAGGCCAGTGGCGTCGATCGCATCGCGCAAGGCGCGTTCGCCGAGGATCGCTCCCGGTGCGGCGTAGAGGCTGTTGAGGAACAAACGGCTGGACGGTGAATATGGGCTGTAGCGATGGGTGTCACTGCTGAACATCGCGTGCATCGGGCTGATGGCCAATGCTTCGGCACCGCGCTCGCCGGCCACTCGGGCCAGGTCTTCCAGAGCCTGGGTATCGCCGAAACCGCCATCGCCGGGGCGGCGCAGCGAATACAGCTGCACGCTCAAGCCCCAGGTGCGCGGGATCGGACTGTCGACCGCATCGCCAACGCTGTAGCAGCGCTCGGGGGCCACGGCCAGGGTGAAAGATTGTCCGTCGATGCTGACATGTTGGTAACCGACCGGGATCAAACCCGGCAGGATCGCCTCGGCATCGAGTTTCAGGTGCAGGCGCGAGCCGTCTTCAAGATGCACCTCGCAGGGCGTTTCAGGCGCGAAAAAACGCGCCAGGTCGAGGCCTTGGCCGACGTCGGTGGTGATCAGCGGCGGCAAGTGCCGGGTCTGTTGCACGTGCTGCAATTGCAACAGGCTGGCGTCGATTTCCTGGGCACTGCCGGCGGGGTGGCCGAGGCCGGTCAGGACGGCGCGGAGCACCGACGGGGCGACTTTCTGTGGGCGACCATTGGCGTCGATCCAGTCGACGGCCAGGCCAGCACGGCTGGCCAGTATTTCCAGTTGCGCGTCGCTCATAGGCGCTCTCCATCCGGGGGTAGCAAAGGGGTTGCGGCCGTTAGGCTGACTAGCGCGCAATACGGGGCGAGGCTGCCCTGGTTCAACAGGTCGGACGCGGGCGGGTGTTCGAACAGCAGCAACGCGTCGGCCTGTGGAGTGTGGACCACTGGCGTGTCGCTGAGGTTCAGGTCAATGCGCAGCAGGCTGCCGTTGCCGAGCCGCCAGCGTGCTGTCACCGCACCTTCGCCCAGCACTTCGGCGCCCAAGGCCTGAGCGCCGGGCAAGTGCGGGGCGATGTGCCGATGACGCAGTTGCAACAGTTGCCGATACAGATCGTGCATGGCTTGCTGCGCCGGGTTACCCGCATGTCTGGGTTGCGAGGCCTCGAAGGTTTGCGGGGCATTCGGGTCGGGGATCTGTTCGCGTTTTTCAGGATCTTTGAACGCACTGAACGCGGCGAATTCGTTACGCCGGCCTTCGCGGACCAATTCGGCCAATTCGCCGTGGTGGCTGGTGAAAAACAGGAACGGTTGCTCAGCGGCGAACTCGTCGCCCATGAACATCAGCGGAATCATCGGCGACAACAGCAGCAACGCGGTGGCGGCCTTCAGCGCATCGGTGGGGGCCAGTTGATGCAGCCGTTCACCGAAGGCGCGATTGCCGATCTGGTCGTGGTTTTGCAGAAACAGCACGAAGGCACTGGGCGGCAGGTGACCACTGGGCTCACCCCGTGGCTCGCCGTGGCGGGTGAGGTGGCCCTGGAAGACGAAACCCTGGCTCAGGCAGCGAGCCAGTTGCTCGGTAGGGTTTTGCGCATAGTCGGCGTAGTAGGCGTCGGTTTCGCCGGTCAGCAGCACGTGCAGGGCGTTGTGGCCGTCATCGTTCCACTGCGCATCGAAACCTTGCTCCAACAGGCTGGCCTGATTGTGTTCGTTTTCCACGGTCAGCCACACGTGGCGCCCCGGATCGGTCTGCTGGCGTACCCGTCGCGCCAGTTCCTGGAGGAAGTCCGGGTCTTCGATGGCGTGTACCGCGTCCAGGCGCAACCCGTCGAAACGGTATTCCAGCAGCCACATCAGCGCGTTTTCGATAAAGAAGTCCCGCACCTCGCGGCGGCGGAAGTCGATGGCCGCGCCCCACGGCGTGTGTTTGTCTTCGCGAAAGAAGCTTTTGGCGTAGTGATGCAGGTAATTGCCGTCGGGGCCGAAGTGGTTGTAGACCACGTCGAGCAGCACCGCCAGGCCATGGCCGTGGGCGGTGTCGATCAGGTGTTTGAGTTGTTCGGGTGTGCCGTAGGAGGCCTGGGGTGCGTAGGGCAGGACCCCGTCGTAACCCCAATTGCGCTCACCGGGGAACTGCGCCAGCGGCATCAGTTCGATGGCGGTGACGCCCAGTTCAACCAGACGTGTCAGGTGCTGCTCGACGGCAGCGAAACCGCCGAGGGCGCCGACGTGCAGTTCGTAGATTACCGCTTCATTCCACGGCCGACCCTGCCAGGCGCTGTGTTGCCAGTGGTAGGCGAGGGGATCGACCACCACGCTGTGGCGGTCGAGGTCCCCGGCCTGGGCGCGGGAGGCCGGGTCAGGCACCTCCAGTTCGCCGTCGATGTTGTAGCGGTAACGCGTGCCGGCGGGGCAGCGGGTCTTGATCACGAACCAGCCATCGGCCTGGGGCAGTAGCGGCAAGGATTGTCCATTGTCCAGTTCGACACTGACGTAAAACGCATCTGGCGCCCACAAGGCAAAACGCGTGTGTTCTGCGTCCAGCATGATTGCGCCGTGGGGCCAGGTTTCAAGGGTCCGTAACGGCATCTTTGAAAACCTCTTGTTTATTTGTGGCCCGATTTACCCAGGGCTTTAGCCACCAATTGTTCGTAGAGTTCGGCGTAGGGTTCCACGGCTTTGCACCAGTTGAACGGTGCGGCCATGGCGCGGCAACGCATGGCGTGCAGTAGATCGGGGAAAGCGAAGACCTTGAACGCGCGGCTCAGGGCTTCGCGGTAACTCTCGACGGTGGATTCGTCGAACAGGAAACCGGTCACGCCGTTTTCGATGGTGTCGGCCAGGCCGCCAGTATTGCGCGCCACCGGTAACGAGCCGAAGCGCTGGGCGTACATCTGGCTCAGGCCGCAGGGTTCGTAACGCGACGGCATCAGCAGGAAATCGCTGCCGGCGAACATGCGCCGGGCGTCGGTTTCGTTGAAGCCGATGCGCACGCCGACCTGGCCAGGGAAGCGCAGGGCCAGTTCACGCATTGCTTGTTCTTCTTCCGGTTCGCCCCGGCCGATGATTGCTATCTGGCCGCCGTTTTCGACGATGTATTCGGCCACCGCTTCAGTAAGGTCCAGGCCTTTCTGGTAGACGAGCCGCGAGACCACGGCGAACAGCGGGCCTTCGGAGTCTTCCAGGCCAAACAGTTCACGCACGTGATCGGCGTTGACCGCTTTGCCGTCCCAGTCGCCGATGGTGAACGGGCAGAACAGGTGCGGATCGGTGGCGGCGTCCCAGCTCTCATCGATACCGTTGGGAATCCCGCTGAGCAGGCCTTGCTGGGTCTTGGCGGCGAGAAAACCGTCGAGGCCGCAGCCGAAGGCTGGCGTGGTGATTTCCTGGGCGTAGGTGGCGCTGACCGTGGTGATGTGGCTCGAATAAGCCATGCCGGCCTTGAGGAACGACATCTTGCCGTAGAACTCCATGCCTTCCTGTTGCAGCGCGTGCATCGGGATGCCCAGTTCCGGGCAAGAGCCGAGGCTGGTCACGCCCTGATAGGCCAGGTTGTGGATGGTGAACAAGGTTGGGGTGCGCTGCCCGCGCCAGTGCATGTACGCCGGGGCCAGGCCGGCCGGCCAGTCGTGGGCGTGCACCAGGTCTGGGCACCAGTGGATTTGCGCAAGATTGGCGGCGATATCGGCAGCCGCCAGGCCCAAACGGGCGAAACGAATATGGTTGTCCGGCCAGTCGCGACCGTTGTTGGCGCCGTAGGGCGAGCCTTCGCGCTCGTAGAGCTCAGGGCAAATCAACACGTAGATGACCAGGCCATCGGGCATGTCCATGCGCCCGATCTTGCAGGGCGGCAAGGCAGCATGACCGCCGAGCTCGCCGATGATATGAATCGGATTCTCGCTGTGCAGCACTTGCGGATAGCCGGGGATCAACACACGAACATCGTGCAGATGAGCCATGGCGCGCGGCAGCGCGGCAGACACGTCACCCAAACCGCCGGTTTTCACCAGATCGGCGATTTCCGAGGTCACAAACAAGACTTTCTTCTTGTTGGGGTTCTGACTGGCGGCTGGAACAAGTGCCTTGGGAGCGCTGATCGTCTTGCTGCTCGGGGCATTCACGGCGCTCGATTCGCCGACCTGCTGATGAGCACGTTCTCCCTGAATATCTAAAGCCGCACTGATCATATGAATCTCCCGTGTTGTTGATCTAATTCTGGCCTGGCACAAACGGTGTTCGTGGCCAAATCCTGTGGCCGGGCGCGAACGCGCTACGCATCGAAGAGCAAAGCTGCCCGATACGCTGAAGCACAAAGGGTGAAAGGGCTACACAAAGGGCTATTGCAAGGATTGCACCAGTCGTAACGGCCCTACCTTTAACCTGACCCGTCGCGACAAGTAAAAGTTTCGACTTTTTTACCTCTTTGTGACCGACCGGTTTCGCCTCGCGAAAATCAGTCTAGGCCAGAACTTAGAGCGTCACAGGCCAGATGGCAAAATTGTTCGACAATCGGTTTGAAGAGGTACGGACGTGCCGATTCGCGGGGTAAACGCACCGACGAAGTGCAGGTTTATTTGGGTTGGCGGGCCAAAATGTCACGTGGACGACACAGTAATGTGCAAGGGCGGAATGGGATTTTGCACTGTGTTGGTGCGCGGGGGCTTTGAAGGGTAGGGGGTGATTGTGAGGGCCTCATCGCGGGCAAGCCTTGCTCCTACAGAGGGCGGTGAACATCTGTAGGAGCAAAGCTTGCTCGCGATGAACGATAACGCGGTCTCAGGTGAGCAGCCGAACCGGTGCCCCCGCCGCCCACGCCTGAATATCCTCAATCATCTGGGAAAAGAACTGCTCGTAATTCTGCCGACTGACATACCCGACATGGGGCGTGGCCAGCACGTTATCCAGTGTCCTGAACGGATGCAGTTCAGGCAGCGGCTCATGCTCAAACACATCCAGCGCCGCGCCGGCCAGGCGCTTTTTCTGCAACGCCTTGATCAGCGCCGCTTCATCGACAATCGGCCCGCGAGCGGTGTTGACCAGCAGCGCGGTGGGTTTCATCCAGTCCAGTGCTTGGGCGTCAACGATCCCGCGACTGCGGTCGCTGAGCACCAGATGTACCGACAACACATCGGCCTGTTCGAACAATTCCTGTTTGCTGACATAGGTCACGCCGACTTCGGCGGCCCGTTCGGCGGTGAGGTTTTCGCTCCAGGCGATCACCCGCATGCCAAACACCTGACCGAACTGCGCCACCCGTTTACCGATGCTGCCCAAACCGAGAATGGCCAGGGTCTTGCCGTACAGGTCGCCGCCCAGGCCTTGCTGCCACTGGCCGGCGCGCAACGCATTGGCTTCGACCACCAGGTTGCGGGTCGCGGCCATGATCAGTGCCCAGGTCAGTTCCGGTGCGGCGTGCTTGTAGCTGTCGGTGCCGCTGACCTGGATACCCAGCGCGGCGGCGGCTTTGAGGTCCAGCGCCGCGTTGCGCATGCCGCCGGTGACCAGCAGTTTCAGCTTCGGCAAACGGCGCAGCAGGTCTTCGTCGAACCGGGTGCGCTCGCGCATCACGCAAATCACTTCGAAAGCGCCCAGGCGTTCAGCCATGGCGGCGTTGTCGGCAGGGTAGTCATGGATAAAACCGACTTCGCCAATACTCTCCAGCACTGACCAGTCCACCACGCCGCTGGCCACGTCTTGCCAGTCATCGATCACCGCAATCTGCACAGCCATCAGCCTTACCTCATCAACGAACAGGGTTGGTTTTGTTCAGCCAGTCGAGCAGGGCCTGATGGAATTGCGTCGGCTCTTCCATCTGCGGCGCGTGGCCCATGCCCGGGAATTCCACTAGGGTCGAGTGGGGAATCAGTTTCGCCGCTTGCTTGCCGAGTACGTCGTAGTGACCGAGCTTCGACTTGACCTCGGCGGAGGCGATGTCGCTGCCGATGGCCGTCGTGTCGGAAGTGCCGATCAGCAGCAAGGTCGGCATTTTCAGGTTCTTGAATTCGTAAAAAACCGGTTGGGTGAAGATCATGTCGTAGATCAGCGCCGAGTTCCACGCCACTTGTTTGTGCCCCGGGCCTTTGTTCAGGCCCGCGAGCATGTCGACCCAGCGATCGAACTCGGGCTTCCAGCGTCCGCCGTAATAGGTATTGCGTTCGTAAGTGCGAATGCTGTCGGCACTGACTTTCAGTTCCCGTTCATACCATTGATCAACGGTGCGATAGGGCACGCCCAGGGCTTTCCAGTCTTCCAGGCCGATGGGATTGACCAGCGCCAGTTGCTCGACTTGCTCCGGGTATTGAAGGGCATAGCGGGTGGCGAGCATGCCGCCGGTGGAGTGGCCGAGCAGCGTGGCTTTCTGGATGCCCAGAGCCTTGAGCAGCTTCTGGGTGTTGGCCGCCAGTTGCTGGAAGCTGTATTGGTAGTTGTCCGGTTTGCTGGAGGTGCAGAAGCCGATCTGGTCCGGGGCGATCACCCGGTAACCGGCCTCGCTCAGGGCCTTGATCGAACTGTCCCAGGTCGCGCCGCAGAAATTCTTGCCGTGCATCAGCACCACGCTGCGGCCGTTGGCTTTGCCATCGGCGGCGACGTCCATGTAGCCCATTTGCAGGGATTTACCCTGGGACTGAAAAGCAAAATGCTTGACCGTGTAGGGATATTCGAAGCCTTGCAACTCCGGGCCGTACTCCGGACCTTCGGCGTGGGCCAGGACGGGCAATGCGGCGCTCAGCAACAGGCAGGGCAGCCAGCGGGAAGGGGGCATAGATAAACTCCAGGGCAAATGCGCCGATGCTGCAAGGGTGCGATTACGGCGACATTAATCTATCGGTCAAATGGCAACCCATGTGGGAGCGGGTTTGCTCGCGAAAGCGCTGTGTCATTCAGCATTTATATCGACTGTTGCACCGCTTTCGCGAGCAAGCCCGCTCCCACAGTTGCGCGCATTCCAGATGGAAATTAGGCACTGCCCTTTGGTGAACGTTCAGGACATCCAGCCGAGTGTGATCAGGGCCAGCACCGCATAGCGTGCGCCCTTGGCCACGGTCACGATTAGCAGGAAACGCCCTAGCGGCTCGCGCATGACGCCGGCCACCAGGGTCAGCGGATCACCGATTACCGGCACCCAACTCAGCAGCAAGGACCAATGACCGTAGCGCCGATAATGCTTGCGGGCGGTTTCAAGATGCTCGGGGCTCACCGGGAACCAGCGCCGTTCACGAAAGCGCTCGACGCCGCGCCCCAGCCACCAGTTCACCAGCGAGCCGAGCACATTGCCCAGGGTCGCCACCGCCAGCAGCGACCACAGCCAATAGCGATCACTGACCAGCAAACCCACCAGCAGTGCTTCGGACTGCAATGGCAGGAGCGTCGCGGCCCCGAACGCCGCTAAAAACAGCCCGGTGTAAGCGCTGAAGATCAATGGGCGGGGTAGTCCGCCACTACCACGTCAGTGCCGGTCTTGGTCAGGCCGATCACTTGGTAAGCGTCACTCATGCCGTCCATTTCCATGCCGGGCGAGCCCATCGGCATGCCCGGCGCCGCCACCCCGAGCAGGTCATCACGTTTGCTCAGGGCCAGCACTTGCTCGGCCGGCACATGGCCTTCGACAAATTTGCCGTTGATCAACGCGGTGTGGCAGGACGCCAGGCGCGGCGGCACGCCGTGCTGCTGCTTGAATTCGCTCATGTTGGCTTCGACGTGATCCTCGACCTTGAAGCCGTTGGCCTCCAGGTGGCTGATCCATTTTTTGCAGCAGCCGCAATTGGCGTCGCGGTGCACTTCAATAGGAATCAGGTCGGCCGCTTGGGCCAGGGAAGAGATAAACAGGGCGCTCAGGGCGACCAGACGCAGGTGGGTTCGCATGGCAGGGTCTCGACTCGGGGGGCGGTCAAAAAAAGAGGCATTTTGACTACTTTAGCCAACAAAACGGGGCGAGAGTGTTTCGAAGTACTACGGCGTACGCTGAGCCTTTGTGACGAACGGGTTTGCTGTGACGAGGGGGCAAGCCCCCTCGCCACGGGGAGCTGCCTCTCAGTCAGATCATTACCGGACTTTGAACCGGCCCATGATTGCACTCACGCGGCTGTTGGCTTCCAGCAATTGCTGGGTATTGAGCTCGCTGGCGTGACCGCTTTTGACCAGCTCATCCACCATGTGCCGGATTTGCACCATGCTGCGGTTGATCTCTTCGGTCACCGCGCTTTGCTGCTCGGCGGCGGTGGCGATTTGCGTGCTCAGGCTGTTGATGTGGCTCACGGAGCCGGCCATTTCATCCAGCCCGGAGTTGACCCGAGCCGTCGCATCGGCGGCCGACTGGCAACTGGCCTGGGTGTTTTCCATCGCGGACACCGACGAGCTCACGCCTTGGGTCAGGCGCTTGAGCATTTCGTTGATTTCCGAGGTGCTGGCCTGGGTCCGGGCGGCGAGGGCGCGGACTTCATCGGCCACCACCGCAAAACCGCGGCCCTGTTCACCGGCGCGGGCCGCTTCAATCGCTGCGTTGAGCGCCAACAGGTTGGTTTGCCCGGCAATCGCGCCAATCACCCCAAGAATCTCGGTGATCCGTTGCGCATCCTGCTGCATGTTTTCGACTTTATGGGTGGCGCTGGCCACTTCATCGATCAACGCCACGACACTGCTGGACGCTTCGCCCACCACGACCCGGGAACGGTCCGCATGTTCGCTGGCGCGCTGGGTGAACGCGGCGGTTTCGGCGGCGTTCTGCGCCACGCTGTCGGCGGTGGAGCTCATTTCAGTGATGGCGGTAACGGTCTGATCGGTTTCCGAGGCGTGGCGCACCAGGATCTGACTGGTGTGCGCCGAGGTCCGTTGCAGGTTGTCCAGGCTGGACGCCATGGCGCCGGTGGCCTGGGTGACTTCGCCGATCATGTTCTGCAAGTAAATGATGAAGGCGTTGACCGAATGGCCGATGGCGCCCAGTTCGTCTTCCGCACGAATGGTGATGCGCTTGGTCAGGTCCGCGTCGCCGGCAGACAGCGCGTCGATGTTGGCCTTGAGGATTTTCATGCGCTGGATCAGTTGGCGGATCGCGTAGATCTGCAGCAGCACCAGCAGGATCACCATGGGAATCTGCAACAGGCTCAAGGTGTTCAGTACATCGTCACGCTGGGCGGTGATCAGTTTGGTCGGCAGGGCGGTGGCGAGATACCACGGCGTGCCTTCGATCGGGCGCATGAAGAAGGTGCTGGCTTCACCCTTGTTGTCGAATTCGACCCGCTGGGCCTGATCGCGGTTTTGCAGCCCGGCCTTGACCTGGCTGGCGAACGGCGAGTTACCGGCCAGTTCGCTGATGTTCTTCAATACGATCGGGCCGCTGATGCGCGAACTGTTGCTGATGATTTTGCCGTCGGCCTCGACGATCAGCATCTCGGCGCCGAGGTCTTTTTCCTTGCGCGCGATCAGGTCATTGAAGAAGCCCAGGGTCACATCGATGGTGGACACGCCATACGCCGCGCCGTTTTTTTGAATGGCCATGGCGCAGTTGGTGCGCGGTTCGGCGCTGGCGTCATCTTTATAAGCGGCGGCCCAGGCGCACTGACCGCGCGGGGTGGCCATGCCGCCCTTGTACCAGGTCTGGTCGTAATAGTTGGGCGCGGCGTCGCTGTTCCAGAACGTGTTCACGGCCAATTTGCCGGAGCTGTCACGGTGCCAGAAGGTACTGAACTTGTTGCGGCCCGCTTCACGCTGGCCGGGCAATGGCCAGATCCCGCCGCCGAATACTTTCAGTTCGCCGTACTGGTCCACCAGGCCGGGCAACACCGTATCGATCGCGGCGCTGTCGAGCAGGGGAATGGTCTGGGTGATGCTGCGTTGCTGGGCCTGCACCTTGTTCAGTTCGCCCTGGATTTGTTCGGCGACTTCGGCAATGCGGTTGAGGGCCACCTGTTCTTCGGTGTGGCGCAGTTTCGGCGCGACCAACTGGCTGATGCCGACCACCGTCAGCACCGATAGCAGCAGGATGAACAGGACCAGAAACAGCGTGTAGCGAGCCTGAATGGTACGGAATGCGGGCATGGGACCGGTCCTTGTGCTGCGTTTTTATTGTTGGGTTTGGAAGTCGGGGTATCCAGGACTTATCGGCCTGCCGGGGGCGAGCTTTAGTACGGACGTGCAAGAAAGGACTCAAGGGGGACAGACGGTCAATAAGAGGTGAGTGTCAAAACCGCTACAAACGGAATAAATCTGTAATAAATGACAATCAGCAGGGCAGCAAGACCCAGAAATAAATTTGCTATAGGCCAATGAAACCGGGCACTTGGTGATTTGTATCGAAAATGTACGAAATTTGTAAAAAGTCGAAATATTAATAGGAGTACTGTCGTTTCGCGCCGATACTTCCCCGCAATCATCTTGCTCTAACAAGGATTTTTTATGCGTCAGTCGAAAGGAGTGCGGTCATGACTATTGGTTTGGTCGGCAACTGGACTGCTAAATCGGGCCTGCTGGTACGCCAGGGTTCGGAGAATGCCAAACCGGTGTCCCAGAGCGCCAAGGTGCGGGAAATCCTGAGCATGGTCGGCACCAACCCGACGATCCTCGATCGGACGAAAATGGATAGCTTGCAACTGTTCAAGCAGGTCAAGGGCTTCGATCCGACGAACATCTCGGCCAAGCAACTGGGCAACATGAGCACCTTCCTCAAGCAGAACGGCATCATCGGCGATGTGACCGCGCTGACCTTGCTCAATGCCGGCGACAAATTCGACAAGTTTGGTATTCCGAACGACCCCGATGCCAAGTTCAATGCGCTGGATTACTTTGCCACGCAACTGGACTCCATCCAGAACAACAACCTCAAGGGCAACAAGTACGCCAACTACCTGGTGCCTGAGTTCAAGAAAGCTATTTACGTGCTGCAGAACTTGAAGACCTACGGCGAAGGTAACGGCACGACGGTCAAGAAAAAGGACAAATGATCTTCTGCCCCGCTCACTGCATTGAGCGGGGCAGACGTCGCGGGATCAGCGGTCGAGCATTTGCATCACTGCTTCCGGGTAACGCAAACCGGCAGTGGCGTCGCGGGAGAAAATCGCTTCCAGCCCCTGCAACTCGCCGGCACTGAGTTTTACTTCCAGTGCCGCGACATTTTCCTCCAGGTATTTACGCTGCTTGGTTCCGGGAATCGGGATCAGGTAGTCGCCCTGCGCCAGCACCCAGGCCAGCGCCAGTTGCCCGGCAGTCACGCCCTTGTCCGCCGCCAACGCCTGGACTTGCTGTACCAGCAGCAGGTTTTTCGCGAAATTCTCCCCTTGGAAACGCGGGCTGAAGCGACGGTAGTCGTCGGCGGCAAAGTCCTCCGGGCTTTTCAGTGCGCCGGTTAAAAAGCCGCGCCCGAGCGGGCTATAGGGGACGAAGGCAATACCCAGACGCTGGCAGGTCGCCAGGCAACCGTTGTCTTCCTGGTCGCGGCTCCACAGCGAGTATTCACTTTGCAACGCGCTGATCGGATGCACCTTGTGCGCCCGTTCCAAAGTCGCGGCCGAGGCTTCGCTCAACCCCAGGTAACGCACCTTGCCGGCCTTCACCAGTTCAGCCATGGCGCCGACGGTTTCCTCGATGGCGACTTGCGGGTCGATACGGTGTTGGTAGTACAAGTCCAGGGTCTCGACGCCGAGGCGTTTGAGTGTGCCGTCGATGGAATGGCGAATGTATTCGGGGCGCCCATCGACACCCCGGGCAGTCGGGTTGGCCGGGTCGCGAACGATGCCGAACTTGCTGGCCAGGAATACCTGGTCGCGCTTGCCGGCGATGGCTTTGCCGATCAACTCTTCGTTGGTGTGCGGGCCGTACATGTCGGCGGTGTCGAGCAGGTTGATCCCCAGTTCCAGCGCCCGGTGCAGGGTGGCGGTGGCTTCGCGGGTGTCGGTGCCGGTGGTATAGAAATCGGTCATGCCCATGCAGCCCAGGCCGATGGCGCTTATGTGCGGTCCGTTTTTGCCCAATTGACGTGTTTGCATGAAATCAGCTCCCTATGAATGTGAGCCGCCATTGTTAACCTCGACAGAAATCGGATAAACCGGCTAAATCTGCTATCACTATTCATCATTTCTAAATAATTGCCCGGTACTTCAGAACATGGACCGTCTTAGCGCCATGCGTGTGTTCACCCGGATCGTCGAATTGGGCGGTTTCGCCAAAGCGGCGGACAGCCTGCAAATGCCGAGGGCTTCGGTGACGATTCTGATCAAGCAACTGGAAGCCCATCTGGGTGTGCAGTTGCTGCAACGCACCACCCGACAAATCAGCCTGACCCTCGATGGCGCTGCTTATTACCCCCGCTGCGTGCGACTGCTGGCGGACCTTGAGGAAACCGAAGCGGTGTTTTCCGCCGCCCGGCACAACCCCAAAGGCTTGCTGCGCGTGGACATGCCAGCGGGGATCGGACGGCTGATCGTGATTCCGGCGTTGCCGCAATTCACGGCCAAGTACCCGATGATCGAACTGGAAATCGGTTTGAATGACCGCACGGTGGACCTGATTCGCGAAGGCGTGGACTGTGTGCTGCGCGGTGGTTCGCCGCTTGATGATTCGCTGGTGGCGCGGCCGCTGGTGCTGCTCGACCAGGTGACGTGCGCCAGCCCCGAGTACTTGCAGCGGCATGGCACGCCCCGGTCCCTGGCGGACCTGGAGGGGCATCAGATGGTGGAGTATTTCTCCGCCACCACCGGCGCACGCTTCGGGCTTGAGTTTGTGGTGGAGGGGCAGGTGCACCCGGTCAATCTGCCCAAGCAGGTGTCGGTCAACAGCGCCGATGGTTACATGGCCGCGTGTGAGGCCGGGTATGGGCTGGTCCAGGCGCCTTACTATCACGTTGCCCGGCAATTGCAGGAGGGGCGTCTGTGCGAGGTGCTCGGTGACGCGCCACCGCCAGGCATGCCGTTGACCGCGCTGTACCCGCCACACCGCCAGTTATCCCGGCGGGTGCGGGTGTTTGTCGATTGGCTGGTTGAACTGTGCGCCCAGCCCGGCCAGCACTTTTACCGAAGCGACTCAGGCCGCTGAACGATTGACCCGCCGGATTGCCTGGGTGCGCACGGCGTGCTGCAGGTTGTCGTGCAACTGTTGCATGTGCGGGCAATGCAGGTTCAGGTCACGTGTCTGGGCACCTCGATGAAACAGGGCAGACCACTCGCCCTGTTCAGGTGCTGGAAGCACGCCGGTGAAAGCGAATCCTTGAGCGGTCAAACGCTGAAAGTCCACGGCAAAGTGCTGTGACAGGGCAAGCCTGAGTGAAATCAGCCAATCGTCAGGCAGTTGAGTCAGGTGATCGAACAGGCGTTTGTCCAGCCGCTCAATGACCACATCGACCCGTTGCTGATGCCGTGTCATTTGCAGCGGGCGCGAAGGGCAAACCGCTCCGGTGTTGCCAACGCCAAACACTGAACCCAGATGTTGCATGAAGGCCCGGCAATCTCCCGGCCACGCAATATCAGGCAGTGGCCGGCAGTGCCCCTTGGGCAGATGGACACCAATCACAATGCTTTCGGCCATCGGTTCGGCAAACGGTGACGGCACGTAATCCGGCAGCAAACCGGTGCTATGAAAGCCCAGCGTTTGCGCCATGCGTTGGCTGTAAGGGTGCTGGGTGACTTGTTTGATCAACACGCACGCGTCGCCCGCCGCAGCCGATTGCTCCAGTAACTCGCGACTCAGGCGGGTCGCGATGTTCTGTCCCCGAGTGGCCGGGTGCACAACGCCCATGGCCAGTTCGGGGCTGTCGGCGTCGCCATCGCGGCACAACGCGACATGCCCCAGGACCCGCGACCCCTCCACGGCCAGCATGGATTGCCAACGCCCGTCGTTATTGTTCTGGGTGATCAGCTTCGGCAAGTACACCTGTGGCTGTACGTAATGATCGGCGTAGATCAGGCGAAACAACTGACTGACGGATTTGGCATCGGAGGCTCTGAAGGGGCGGAAAATCAACGGATTCACAACCTGGGCTCCGGTGTGCACGTGTAATCCCGCAAATCCAGGACCCGCAGTTGTTTGCCCGAGCGTGGGTGCAATGTGAGGTCGTCGATGGCGCAAGGTTTGACCTGGAATTCCAGCAAGCCATCCTGACGCAGGCTGCCAATGCCGGGGGAGTGGGCGAGGAGCGCTTCGTGCAGCAGCCGATTTGTCTTCTCGATGGCCTCGGCATTCACCTCGGGGACCCAGATAACGCTCAGCAAATCTTTGTGCCCGAGGTGTTCGAGGCGCAGTTGCCACTGATCGCTTTGGGCCACACGCTGGACGATGTCCTGCACCTCATCGGTGAACAGCGACAACACTCCCACCCGTACGCGCTGGCTATGGACGCTGCGCCCCCTGAGGGCGAACTTGCGTCTTGGGGTGGCGGGGGGCTCCAGCCAGCAGGCGCGGTCGCCCACCGGGTATCGCAACAGAGGCATTAACCGACGACTCAGGTTGGTGACGACCAACAGCCCCACACGGTTGCATTCATTGATCACCTCGCCGCTGTGTTCGTCGATGATTTCCAGCAAGGTCTGTGGTTCGAACACCCGATGCTCGCCCAGCGCACAGTCGCGGTCGCTGCTGCCAATAATCCCGGCATCAACGCTGGCATAGCCAATGGAGCTGACCCGTGCGTTGGGAAAGGCCCGGGCGAAGATCGCCAGTTGATCGGCAAAAAGGCTTTCCCCTCCATAGAGCAGGGTATCAACGCCCGTCAAAACACGCTGATGCGCCGTCAGGTGCGCCGCAAACTTCAGCAGCTGTGCCGGTACGCCGGCCAACACGTTGATCCGGTGGGCGCCAACGGCCTCTGCCAGTCCTTGAAGATCAACATTGCCGGTGAAAGGGAACTCACTGATCGAAACCCTGACGTGGGCCAGTGAGTCATGGATGAACAGGAAACTGGCGTAGAGATCACCGGAAAAAAACAGATTGGCGACCCGGTCTCCATCGGTCAGTTGCATCGACAGGCTTTCACCGAATGCGCGGACCATGGTTTGCCATTCCGCGTGGGTGTAGACCGCCAGTTTGCCCTGGCCGGTTGAACCGCCGGTTTTAAACACCAACGCATCGTCGACAGGTGCTGTCAGTACCGTCCAGTCATTCAGGTCATGGCTGCCCGCCCAGTAGTTGTTGGCATCGATCAACGGAATATCGTTTAACGTCAAATCTTCTAAAGCCAAATGTTTAAGGTGCTGGTTATAAAAGCGCGAGTGTTCGCGTATGTACTGTATTAACTGCTCAAGCGAAAAAAGTTCTTTCATGGGCGTTTTGGTCCAGGTATCAGGCATGTTGCACACGGTTTTTTATTAATGAAAATTATTGTTGTTGGCGTCGGTCGATGACTAACGGCGTTTTACCGCTGTGCTTGTTTCGTTCAAATTGAGTCGCCGCACAGGTATTAACTTCCAGTAGTAACAGTGCTTCAGTAACCGAGGTGTTCAGCGCGGTAATGCACAGCAGTTGTTCGCGTACCCATTGCGCGTCGGCATCGGCGCGGACCAACAGGCGTTCAACGCCGTCGGAGGCGTAATCCAGCACCATTTGAATGGGCATGCCGACGCATCGGGCCAGTTGGGCCGGTGAAATGAACTCGGTGCCGAGCCGCAGCCATTGGCCGTGTCGCTCCAGCAATTCGAACCGTGGTGAGCTCAATCCGCAGGGACAAACCCCAGCCACCCAGCGACCGGTGTCACCCACCTCGTAGCGTTGAACGGTCTGACTTTGACGAGCGCGCGAGGTGAACAGCAGGCGCCCGACCTCAAGGCCCGAGACGGGGACATCCTGTTCCAGATGAACGATTTCCAGGTGCTGGGTATCGCTCATCAAATGAAACACGCCATCAGTGGTCGCAGCGCAGGCGTGCCCCAGCGGGCCGGCGTCGACGGAGCCGTAGATCGCCGAGCGAATCGTCGAAACGCCGCAGCTTTCCATTAACCGGCGGCTGGCCTGCCCCGGGTGCTCGCCGCCGAGGAACACCTTGCGAATACCTGCATAGGCCCGCAGGGTCGTCTGTTCCTTTAAAAACAACCGGTGCAGGGTGCTGGGCATGCCCATCAGCACGGTGACCCGTTGTTGCACGATCAGTTGGGCGATTTCACTGAAATTGTCGTCATGGGGCGCGCCCATGGGCAAATGCACGGCGTCCATCTGCTGCAAGACCCAGGAAAAACTGGAAAAGCCACCGTAGAGGCCGCCGCCATAAAACAGATTCATGACCCGGTCCTGCGACGGGTCCAGTCCGGCGGCGAACAGCCCGTCGGCTGCCGCGCGCATTTGCCGCTGGAAATCGCGGTAACTGTAACCGGCCAGTGCCGGGGTACCGCTGCTGCCGCCGGAACGAAAGTACAGTTGGGCGGTGGGGTTTATCGGCTGGGCCTGGAAGGCATTTTTGTCGATGATCGGCAGGTCCGCCACGTCCGGGATTTCGGGTAATGCGTCGAGGGTGGCATGGCTGCCCAGCACCTCCGGGGGCAGGCTCACCGAGAGCCGGCGACTCAGACGCGTCAAGGCGTACACACCATCATGGGGCTCACCGGCGTAACCCTCGTGGATCGACTGCGCAGGTGCGATGCGGGTAACGCCAGCATTGACTAGTGTGCGCACCAGCGCGGCCGTCTGCGCGGGCGAGCAGATTAATGCGCAACTTTGCAGGACCGTACGCCACGGCAGCAGCGTTTCGGCAATCAGGTGCTGTGGCACCGGCTTGAGCATCAGGCTGCGAAACAGCGGTGAAGGCGCGAGCGTCCGATGATGCTCCCAGATGACTCGCCAACCCGGCCCGTTCCAGACCTCGCCGATGTGGCCGGCAAAGCACTGTTCAAGCCGCGCCATCGTACTGCGAGTGGTGATTTCCGACGCTTCCTGACACGTGGGCACCAATGCCGGCCACCGGGCTGCGCGACGTTCGAACGCCTCGGCCAGACGTGCGCCGATTTCTTGCAGAACGGCCGGGTCATCGCTGTCGACCAGCACCCATTGCGGGCTGGAGCAGGCCTGTTGGTCCAGGCGACAGACTTCATCGACCAAAGCATCGAGGGCGTCGGGTTGCGCCGCTTCGGGGCAAAGATAAGCAAAACTGACTCGGTGCCCCCAATCGATCCAGCGACACCCGCCGGGCAAGTGCTGACGAATGGCCTTGAGCGCGTTTTCACCGCCCCACGCGGCCACCGCATCGGCGCGGGTGCACAGGCGTGCAATCTGCGCAGTGTCGACAGGCAGCACCGCGATGTAATCGGCCAGCCTGCCGCTGTGGTCACACTGGCCGAGGGCGTCAAGCAGGCGAGCCGTCAGCCCCTGGTCGCTGGAGCTGGGGCGTAGCCAGTTGATGTTGCCGGCCAGCAGGCTTTCCAGCACCGCGCAAAACGCCAGCATCGGCGCATTGCCCGGCGTGATATGCACCACCAGCCCCAACGGGTGCCAACTCTCGAAGCGTGATTGCACGTAATCGATCCGCCTCAAGGAGCGCGGTTGTACGCCCAGTTCGCGTTCGAGTTTGCTGTTCAGGTGCTCGGGTTGGCAGAACTCGATCAGCCCTTGGCGTTGTTCATCATCGAGTCCGAAGTCGAGTTCACCGGCCAGCAATTGGCTGGCGAAACGAGTGGCCGAGGCCACGACGGTGTCACTGTCGAGCGGTGTCATCAGCAGTCGGGGCAAGACTTGATGCAGGCTGTCCAGGGCGCTATCGAGGCAGAGTTCGGCGTGCAATTGGCCATTAATCAGGTACATGTCAAACCCTCCCTATCAGTTCGGCCGCCGCCATGGCGCAGCTTCGGCCGGGGTGGGTGCCGGCGCGTCCGTGCAGCTCGAACCAGTCGGTGGGCAGGCCACACCCGCACGAGGTGCCGGGGTGCACGCTGGCCAGGTCACTCATGACCACGGCATGGGCCGGGCTCGACGAAATGTAGGGGGATACGAGGGCCAGCAGGCCGCGTTGGCCGTAAGGCTGGACGCTGAAGTCAGAGGGATTACGCACGAAAACCTTCGAGTAGACCGGTACATGAAAATGATGATGGGCGCATTCGATATAGGGCACCGCGTGCTCTACGGCGCCATAGCCGTCGCGGCAGCGGTCAGGCGCGATGCCCAATTGCCGTTCGATCCGTTCATACAGTTGCGCCCTCGGAATCTCCTGGGTGACGTGGTTTTTCCAGCCGCCGCCCAGAAATGCCAGGGACTCGGCAGGTAGTTCGAGCGGCGGCAACTGGGTCGCGTCCATGCGTTGCAACACCTGCCAGAGAAATGCCGGAAAGCCAAAAATGCGCACTGGCAGTTGCTCTTCGGCGAACGCCTGTAAGGCGCGGATCACGCCGAACAGATCGAATTCGTAGCCATTGCCGGTGCGGCGCAAGGCGTAGACGACTTGATTGACCGGCGCATAGCGGCACAGGAATTGGTCGGTGTAAGAGGTGCCCAGACGGTTGTCGACCTCGGGTTCGTAGCTTAGCAACAGGTAGTTGCACGGGGTGTCCGGGGTGTCCCAGCCATAGTGCTGAAAAATCTTCGTCACCATGCCTTGGGCGGCGGCGATGCTGCGCGCGTCATAGCGCATGCGACTTTTCTGGCCGCTGGTGCCGGACGAGGTCAATTCCAGGGCGTCTTCACCCGTGCGGCTCAACAGCAATTGTTGCTTGAAGAAATTGGCGAAAATCGCTGGCAGTCGTGACCAGTCGTCCAGTTGCTCCAGAGCCTGTGGATCAAGGCCATGGGTGTTCAGCCAGCGCTCATAGCCGGGGGTGTGGTGGCAGTGAAACAGGCTGATTTCAGCCATGGCACGATCAAACAGTCCTGGTGGAACTTTATCCAGGTCGTAGGGCTGCGCCAGCGCACACAGGGCGTCGGTGTAGGGAAGGGGCATCATCAAAAGTCCTTTTTGGTTCAGGTGGCGACGGGGGGGCTGCAATGCCGCAGGAAGTGTTGCAATGGCACGAGGCAGGCGAGCCCGGCGATACCGGCAATGCAGGCGAACGACTCAAGGCTGTCCCCGGCACCGAGCGCTGCAATCAGCGACCCGGCGCCGCCCATGATCGAGATCGAAATCATGCCGATCATGGCCGACACCAGCCCTTTGCTGTCTTCGCTGGAAAACAGCGCCAGCCGATACAGCGCAGCGTTGCTCATGCCCAGGCCGACGGCGTAGATCGCCAAGCACGCCACCAGCAACCCGGTCGAGGTGCCGTAGAAGCCGACACTCAGCAGTGCGACAAGCCCTGCGCAAAAAGGCCAGAGTGCGTAGCGGATGAGCTGCGGCAGGGCGGTTGTGCCAATCAGTCGGTCAAGCAGCAGATTGCCGAGGATGACCGCGCCGAAGACTGGAATCTGCCAGAGTCCGTACTGCAACGGCGACAGGTCCTGACCCTGGATCAACAAGAGGGGTGACAGGCTGATCCAGGCAATCAGAGGCAAGCTCATCAGGCCCAGGGCGATGGACGACAACACAAACGACCGGTTGCGCAACAACCTGCCATAACGGCGCACGGTGTCGTGTAAGTCGAAGGGCTCGACGTTTTCTCGGCTGCGCGGGTTGCGTGGCATGAACGCATACAACCCCAGCCAGACCGCCAGCGCCGCAATGCCCAATGCCAGAAACAGCTCTCGCCACGAGAGCCATTGCAGCAGCAAGCTGCCGAGCAACGGGCCCAACAGCGGCGAAAGCAGGGCGATGTTCCCGAGCCACGCCATGATCCGCACGGCGTCGGCCTCCTCGAATAGCTCTTGCAAGGCGGGATAACTGACCGCAATGACAAAGCCCAGTCCCATGCCTTGAATCAGTCGCAAGGTGTTGAACGCCCCGATGCCCTGCACCCAATACGCCGCGCCGCACGCGGTGGCAAACAGCGCAGACCCCAGGAGCAGCAGCGGGCGCCGTCCGTATTGATCCGACAACGGGCCAACCAGCCATTGCAGCAGAACACCCCCAGTCAGATACAGCGTGAATGCATAAGGCACGTGCTCCGGGCTGGCCTGTAATTGTTCGGTCACGGTCAACATGGCGGGCATGATCAAATCGCTCGCCATATACGTCAGGAGTTCGAATACAGCGATGGCCAGGCAAAAACCTGATAGTTGAAAAGAACGGATGTTTGTTGATGAGGTGTGCATGACTTCCTTATTGATATTTAACGTTTAAGGATGAGCTCCTATAACGGGCAATCAAGAGTAGTCACGGAGTACGCAGGGCTCTAGCGAGCGTTTGATGCTTGGGATTTCAATGGGTTGCCATGTGTTGCAAGTTGTCGGGTTGCGTAATGGGCAACGGATGTTATGGATCCAAACTTACATGAGTGGGAAAAATCGGTTGTAAGAAAAATGCCCGCAACAGGGCGGGCATTTCTTCAGGCTCATTAAAAAAGGCTATTTGTCTGACGCGTTATTCAGGATATGGATTACCGGTGTTGGTAATAACCCGGTCCGCCACGATCATAATGGTGGTCACCGTGCCAGCCTCCGTGGGGGAAAATGATACAGCCGCTCAGGGACAAAAGAGCGATCAGGGGAATCAGCAGTGTGATTCGACGGAGCATTTCAAAATCCTCATGGTTGAAGCCGCATTGAAGCCAAATCTCTTCATCGGCTGTAACATGAGACTTCGTTTGCTGCCGTTCATCCCCGTCCGAAGGTAGGGGCTTGGCATGCAAACGGATACAAACCGGATACATTTCAAGGTTCAGGAACCCGCAATGACCCAGTCGCAACGTTTGAAATACTCGATTCTGATTTCCCTGGTCGTGCTGGCCATCATGTTTGGCCTGTCGTATCTGCAAAACACAGGGGTCATCAGTGAGAAGCTGTTCCAGTACATCGCCATCGGCGTGGCGGTGATCGTGGTGGTGGTCAACGGCGTGATGCGTCGCAAGGTCAAGCCTTGAGCGACGCGCTCGACTCCGGATCGCTGTAGAGAATGGCGATAGCCTGCGGATGCAGGCTGTAGCTCTTGTCCGCGTTGAAGGTGATCACCCCCTCGCTGCACAAGCGCTTCAACACTTCCCGCACACTTAAAAAGGACAGTGGAATATCCAGGTCCAGCAAATAGGCGTGAACGCCGCGCACGCCCAGATTGCGCTCGCTTTCGGCGGCGTTCAGCAGGGCGTCGATGACTTTCAGGCGAATCAGGCTGGTTCTCAGGCCGAAGCTCTTGAGCAGCAATCTGATTCGTTCGTTTCCGTGGCGCTCGGCCCTTTGTTCGAACATTCCGGCGCCAGGGCTCATGGAAACACCCATTGACGCATGGCTACCGTCCGTTGGCAGTCGCGAGTTGTACATGCAAAAACTCCTTTTCAGAGCCTGATCAGGAAAAAGTGATGGTGCTCTCAATCATTAAGACGAACGAGCAACACAAATAATGAAGCCCCGGATGTAGAAAATTTGTCGCGAAGGTGTGAGCGATACGTGAGCGACCGCCAGAAAAGGGGATTCGGGCTAAATATCCTGTGGTTTATTTCGTTCCTAAGGCCAGGCACATTCCGTGTAGACGCGGGCTGTGATTTTTCCCAGGCTGGGTCCGATGCCGCTGTACCGTCATCAAGTCGCAGGCCCATCCTGGTTTCAGTTTTTCCTGGATCAGGAGCGAGCGTGATTATTTACAGGCAGTTAACCCGATTAAGCCTTGCAGCGGCGCTGGTCGCGCTGAGTCTTGCGGCAAGCGCCCGCAGTCAGCCGCAAACCTCGGGCGTCGATATTCGCCGCACCAGTTTTGGCGTGCCGCACATTCGCGCCGAAAACGAACGCGGGCTCGGCTACGGCATCGGCTATGCCTACGCTCAGGACAACCTGTGCCTGATGGCCAACGAGATCGTCACCGTCAACGGCGAGCGTTCACGCTACTTCGGCCCGGATCAGTTCACCCTCGAAGAACGCTCTAACCTGGCCAGCGATTTGTTTTTCAACTGGCTCAATACCCCGCAAGCGGTGGCCGGTTTCTGGCAGGCGCAAACCGCTGAAGTGCGCGACCTTATCGACGGTTATGTGGCGGGCTACAACCGTTCGCTGGCCGAGCGTCAGGCCCAGGGTTTGCCGGCGCAGTGCCAAGGTGAATGGGTGCGCCCGATTGCCGCCCAGGATTTGGTGAAGCTCACGCGGCGCTTGCTGGTCGAAGGCGGAGTCGGACAGTTTGCCGAAGCCCTGGCCGGCGCCACACCACCGGACGCCGTCGCGCAGGTGGCGGGGGCCCAGGCGTTCCAGCTTGCGGATGCGCGTCAGCAGCGGTTTGCCCTCGACCGAGGCAGTAACGCGGTGGCGATTGGCAGCGAGCGCTCGTTCAACGGTCGCGGCATGTTGCTGGCCAACCCGCACTTTCCGTGGGTGGGCGGGATGCGCTTCTACCAGATGCACCTGACCATTCCCGGCAAGTTGGACGTCATGGGCGCCGCTTTGCCCGGTCTGCCGATGATCAACATCGGTTTCAACCGGCACCTGGCGTGGACCCACACGGTCGATTCGTCCAAGCATTTCACCCTGTATCGCCTGCAACTGGACCCCAAGGATTCGACCCGCTACCTGCTCGATGGCAAGTCATTGCCCTTGGACAAGCAGACCCTGACGGTGAACGTGAAACAGCCTGACGGCCAGATCAAAGCGATTTCCCACGTGGTCTACAGCTCGGTATTCGGCCCCGTTGTGCAATGGCCCGGCAAGCTCGATTGGGACAACCAGTTCGCCTACAGCCTGCGCGATGCGAACCTGGAAAATGACCGCGTCTTGCAGCAGTGGTACGCAATGAACCAGGCCACCAGCCTCAAGGATTTGCAGGCCTCGGTGCACAAGATCCAGGGTATCCCGTGGGTCAACACCCTGGCGGCGGACGATCAGGGACAAACGCTGTACATGAACCTCTCGGTGGTGCCGAACGTCAACGCCGACAAACTGGCCAAGTGCAGCGATCCGCGCATCGGCTTGCAGATGATCGTGCTCGATGGCGCCAACAGCGCCTGCGCCTGGGACATCGATCCGAATGCGGCGCAAAAAGGCATCTACGCGGCGGACAAACTGCCGCAACTGCTGCGCAAAGATTTTGTGCAACACTCCAACGACTCGGCGTGGCTGGCGAACCCGGCGCAACCGCTCAGCGGTTTCTCGCCCCTGATCAGTCAGGACAGTCAGCCATTGGGGCTGCGCTCACGTTTTGCCCTGGATCGCCTCGGCGCGCTGGCCAAGGCCGGGCCGGTGATGGCGGCGGACTTGCAGCGCATGGTGATGGATGATCAGGTCTATCTGGCGGCGCAAGTCATGCCCGACCTGTTGCAGTTCTGTAGTGCCGATCCGGGTGCCGATGGGGCTGCACTTAAACCGGTGTGTGCCAGCCTCAAAGCGTGGGACGGCCGGGCGAATCTGGACAGCGGTCTGGGCCTGGTGCATTTCCAGGGTGTCATGGAGGCGCTGCAACAAGCTCCGGATATCTGGCGCGTAGCCTTTGATCCAAAAGACGCTGAGCACACGCCTCGTGGCCTGGCGATTGATCGGCCGGAAGTGGCCAAGGCGATCCGCGAAGCGATGCTGACGTCGGTGGAACAGGTCAACAAAATGGGGCTCAAGGCCGACAGTCGCTGGGGCGAGATTCAGGTGGTCAGCAGCGGTGGTCAACAGACGCCGATCCATGGCGGGCCGGGCACCTTGGGGATCTACAACGCGATCCAGAGTGTTCCGCGAACCGATGGCAAACTCGAAGTGGTCAGCGGCACCAGTTACCTGCAAATCGTGACCTTCGACGAAAAGGGTCCGCACGCTCAGGGTTTACTGGCGTTTTCGTTGTCCAGTGACCCGGCATCGAAGTATTCGCGGGACCAGACGCAGGCCTTCTCGAAGAAGCAGTTGAGTGTGTTGCCGTTCACCGAGCAGCAGATCGAGGCTGATCCGCAGTATCAGGTCCGCACGATTCGCGAGTCGGATGAAAAAGCCGGGAAGGTAGCGGCGCAGTAAGCACCGTTGATATTGCAGCAAACAGGAAGGCCGCACCCCTCAAGGGTTGCGGCCTTCAGCTTTTTGGGGCTTGCTGCGGAATCGAGTTGAGGACCGGGTTGCCGTCTTCATTGCGGGTCAGGTAGACCGGCAACACCCGGGGCAGGGATGCCACCAGGTTATTGAGTTCTTTGATGTTGTAGATGCCGCCGATACGGATCGACGCGGTGGTTTTGTCGGCGACCATCACCGGTTTGGCCAGGTAGCGATTGATCAGCGGCAAGGCATCGCTCAGCGGCAGGTCATCGAGCACCAGTTTGCCGCTGCGCCAGGCCAGTGAGCTGTCGTTGGCGTAGGTCTGACTGATCTGCGGCATGAAGTCGCCGTGCTGGAAGCGGGCCTGCATCGCCGGGCCCAGGCGCAAGCCGTCACTGCTGAGTGCGTCGTTGCTGGACACCAGCACCGAGCCTTCAATCAGGTTAACCCGCACCTGATCTTCATACAGCCAGACATTGAACTTGGTGCCCGTCACCCGAATCCTGCCTTCGGCCGCCCGGACAATGAACGGGTGAGTCATGTCGTGGCTGACACTGAAGAACGCTTCACCTTTTTTCAGCGTGACCCGGCGTTCATCCTTGTAGTTGAGGAAGGTCAGTTCACTGCCCAGGTTCAGCTCCACCTGACTGCCGTCGCCCAGCGTGACTTGGCGAACATTGTTGCCGGCTTCGAAGTGCTGATAGGCATTGGGCAACCAGCCAAGGTTCCAGCCGCTGTACGCCGCCAATGGCAGTGCCAGGGCGCAGACCGCTGCCGAAATGCCGAAGGTACGCCAGGACGACGAGGATTTGGCGGGCGGCAGCGGGAGGGCCGTTTCCGGGCGTGGCAGATCGCCGGCGACGTCCCAGATCTCCAGCATGGCTTCGAACTCGAAGGCATGAAGCGGATCGGCGTCGCGCCATTGTTCGAACGCTTCACGCTCCTCGGCGGTGCAGTCGATGGCGTGCAGACGCATGCACCAGTGCGCAGCGGCATCGGTGATGGCGTCGTATTCGGCTTCCGTGAGGGCGTGTTCGGTCATTGACTCATCCTGATTTGCTGCATTCTAACCTTGAGGGCGACGTGACGAGAACATCCGTCATGGCAATTACCCATCAAAGTGGAACTTATTTTTCACCGCAAGGCCCTAAAAACAGGACTTCACCACGCAGTATCCACAAATGGAGTGAAAAAATGATCAAGAAAACCTTTGCCGCCGTCATTGCCGCTGCCACGTTGCTGAGTGCCGGCGCCGCCATGGCCGATCGCCCCGGCGCGGGCTGGATCTCGATCGAGAAGGCCATCGAAACGGCCAAAACCAAGGCCGGTTATGTCGAGGTCTATGAAGTCGAAGCCGATAACAATGGCTACTGGAAGGGCGAAGGGCGCAAGGCCGATGGCGTGGTCTATGAGTTCCGTATCGACGGCGCCTCCGGCAACATACTGCGCGATCAGAAGGATTAAACCGTTCAGGGCACTGTCGCTACAGTGCCCTGATGCCTTGTTTCATGGCGTGCTGGTGTAGAGCTTGCGCCCCAGATGGCTGATCAGCCAGGCCACCGAGTCGGCATTACCCAGTTGTACCGCCAGCCGGACCATTGGATCGCTCTTGAAGGATTTGCGGGCGTCGTTCAAGGTCGTTTGACCGCTTAACTCCAGTACTTTGGCGTGTGCGCGGTCACTGTTCTCGAAAGACGTAGCCCCCAGATCCTCCCAAACCCCGCTGTCCGTATTGAAAATCGCGAAGAGCTCGTTCAGGGGCGATAGCCTCGACAGCGACGTGCGCTGAATTTGACTCAGTGTTTCTTTGAGCGTTATGGCGCGGCTATTGGTGGTTTCGATCAGATCGGCAAACGGCCGGGGCGAGTCCAGGTAGGCAATGTCCTCGGTCTTGCAAAGCAGGTGCGACAGCTCATGGATCAACGCTGTTGCACGGGCATGAACGTTGACGGGAAAAGACGGGTCTGTCAGGTAGTTGAGGTAGTAATCGAACTTGGGCAGAAAGAACTTCTCCGCCAGATAAAGCCTCTTCTGCTGGTCCGAAGGGATTGCAAAAGCAAAGATATTTTCCGGATCGTCTTTCGTTCTTCCGACGACAAAACGGCTGGATTTGGCTTGGCGCAGCGTCGGGTCCAGCAGTCCTCCCAGGAGCGGCTGGACCACTTTTTCGATCATCGTTATATGCCCCGGCAGCACCGTGGGCACATCGAGAAAATCCTTGATGAGTTGATGAATGGGTGTCGTTTGCGCCACCACAGTCTTTAACCATTGAAGATTGCGAAAGCTGTTCCAGGCGTAGGTGGTCGAAAGGTCGAGCGCCTCATCGATCAGCCGCGCCCTGACGGGGAAGAGCTGACGGATTTCCGGCATCCCGCTGGCTTCGACATTCATTCCATGGTTCAAGGTGTTCCAGGTCTTGAACCGCTTGAGAAGGCTGTAGCGAGGCGTCTGCGTTTGCGCCTCAAACCCCCATTTTTTCAATGCGTCTTGCCGGACATAGGGCCCGTCCACATTGTGACTGCGGACAATCCAGCGACTGCCACGCTTCTTGAGCGGGTACACCTTGCCCTCAATCGGCGCGTAGTGCTGTTTGCTGGTTGATTGGGTGTAGAGCCCCAGTCTGGCGTCCAGCGTCAGTGAGCCCAAATCCACCTCGGTACTTTCGTGACGCTGCAATCGTGTGCGTTCCGGGGCCGTGCTGTCGATACGCTGCCATTGAGTGGCGGTGTCGTCGGCGGACGCCGCCGGTTCGCGACGTTCCATCGAACTGCGCAACATCGCCAACTGCGTCATGCCACTGATGAACGCCCTTAGCGCACGACCCCACTTATGCGCCTGCAGGTCTTCGGCTGAGGTCTTGATGTCGCGGTAACTGCGCCACACGGTGATCGGATAGGCGAGTTTGCCGGACATGAAGGTAAACGCCTGATCAAGGTCTTCGCCCAACACCCGTTTCAGGGTCGCCCATTCGCTTTGCCGACTGCTGTCCGCCTGGCAGCCGAGCAGTCGGATCAGCAGTTGAGCGTTATCGTTGAACAGCTGTTTGAACAACGGGCCTTTGAGGGCGTGCGATGCAAGGCTGGGGGTGGCGCCCAAGCGGGTCCGGCATCGGACTTGATCAACCGGCGCCAGCCCATCCAGTACCCAGCGCTGCAAGGCGCCGGCGGCTTTCAATTCGGCCAGCACTGCGTTTTCGTTTTCGTACTCTTTGATCCCGTGTTCCGGGCTGTAGGGGGCCAGCAGGATCTGCGGCCCGGCGGCGTCCTTTTTCGGTCCGATCAGATAGACCCCCGGCACGTTGATGGCCGCCTCACCTTTGGCGCCCAGCAGCCCAAGCGCACGGATGACGGCATTGCTACCGCCCACCGCGTCACGGGCGATGGCATCCGGCATGTCGATGACTTGCCGAATCAGATCAAACCCGGTTTCGCTCAAGCGCTCCTGGAGCTTCTCCGAATGGGCGTAGTGCAGCAGTTGCCAAGGCAATTGTGCGGTGAAGCGCTTTTTACGGGTTGACGCATCAGCGTGCTGCTCGGCGAACGCCAAGTTCAATTCCGTGCGTTGATGTTCACCGAGTTTGAGATCCCGTATCAGGCTGCGGACATAGCTTTCATCCATCCCGGCAGGCAGCTTCGAGGCAGTGAGCGACACGGGTCTGAACTTGAGGTTGTCCAGCTCATGCAGGTGAATCAGGGCAAACTCGGTCAAGGTTTGCGTTCGAGTGGCTGACATCGCGCGGGTGCTGATCTGTATCTCTACATGATCCGGATCAACCGTGAATGTGTCGGCGGCGAGTTGTGTCTGGAGTGCCTGATGAGCCGTGCGCCGCAGGCTGCGAATGCCGCTGAGGTAGTCCTTGTCGTCGGGCGCATGATTCAGGTACTGCGCCAGCAGTTCGGTATGCAGGATCTGATCTTCCAGGGAGGCATTGCTCAGCCATGCCGGGAGCTTTTGCCGGGTGATCAGCGACTGGGCAATTGCCGTCGCCCGCGCCAATCCGGTCATTGGCTTGTCCAGTGCCAGCAGGCTGAGCAAGTCGGCACGTTCGGTCGTGGGCAGGGCCGAGGCCAGCGCATGTTCGACCGACGTTTTAGCCAGCTTCACATGGGTTTTTTGCAGTTCATCAAGAAAGTGCCCTTCAATCAGTTGCAGTGGCGCCAGGGTGAAGGCCTGACCGGGGTGTCGTTCGCTACGGTCGAGGTTTTCCAGGATCGCCAGGCGTTCGGTGTCACTGGCCAGGCGTCTGCCCAGTTCCGTGAGCAAAGGTGTCAGCGAGGCGAAGGCTTCAAAACCGAGGGCCGGGGTCCACAGAATGGTTTTGCCGGAATGTTGCGGGTCCAGGCCACCACGCTCGCTCAAGACAAAACAACTGGCCAGGTGCAGCAGATCGGTCGAAGTGGCGGTTTTCAGTGCCAGGGAAAACACGTCCGGCAGAAAGCCATTCAAGGCGCCGCGTTTGAGCCGCTCGGGCGTGTCGAGCACTGTCTGCACAATGGACTGCTCGACGGCGCCCAGTGTCCGCGCGATGGTTCGCAGCTTGAGCTCGCTGCGCAACGCCGTCGACAGCGTGTGTGCAAACTTGGGTTTGAGCAGCGCCAGCGAGGCGCGCACGCGTTCTTCGGCTTGCACCAGCGTCGTGGTCGCAGCGTCAATGGCCGGGTGTTTTTCCAGTTGTTGCTCCAGTGCGTGATCGACGCTGGCCAGCAGTGCCAACTGTTGCTTGGCCGAGTCCGCACGCACCGTGGCCGGTTGCGCGCTCCAGCGCTGGTCCGCGCGGGTACTCCAGCGTCCGTTGGCCTCTATGCTGCGCAGGCGCTGATCGATCAAGCCCCGCACATCCAGCGCGTTATCGAGTAGCGCGTGAGGTTCCAGGGTCCCTGCGCTTTCACGGTAGCGGCTCAGGGCGTAACCGAGGTTGCTCAACTGCTTGGCGCGAATATCCGCCATCAATTGCGCAAACACCGGGCCGGCGATCGCCTCGCCGGTGATCAGCCGTTCGTGGGGTTCCAGCAAGATAAACTGGCCGCGTTCTTCATGGGCCAGAACGTTGAGCAGGTTATCGTCGTGGCCCTCGCTGTTCATCATGGCCTGCAACGTATTCTTGATGCCTGCCAGGTTGCCATTGGTCTCTATGCCGCGAGCCTGGTGGTACAGGAACGTCGCTGTATCGGAGATGCCGATCATCAGTGTGGCGGCGAGTGCCATGGGCGGACGTAAGGGCGGCATGACGAGGACTTTGTCGATTCGCACCGTGTAACCCGTGGCGGGCGCGTCGGCTGTGCCGGCCAGGTTGACGTTCATCAGTTGCAGGTACTCCTCGGTGGTCAGAACGCCTTGTTGGCGCTTGAGCAGGAGCTCCACGCAATAGCTGTCTTGCAGGTTTTGCGCAAAAAAGTCCGCCCGCGACTGCCCGCTGTTCATCGGGCTGTTCCAGAAGGTTTCGAGTTGGCTGCGCAGGTGTGGGGTAAAGCTCTGGGCGATCTCCTTGGTGGCGCTTTCCCAGGCCTGGTGATCGGCATCGCTGCTGATTCCGTGCGCGGGGTTTTTGAAGACCCGCAAGTCAGCCTCCGGCCACTGATTGGTCAGGTAGTAATGCAAGACGGCCTCGCTCAACGACAGTGAGGACAGCCTGGGTCGATTGTCGGCGCTGCCAATGCCGGGGCTGATGGGCGCGCCGAAACTGTCCAGCCGAGTGTGGCGCTGATCCAGCGTCGGGAAGTGCCTGGCCAGGGTCATTTTCAGCGAGTCGTCAATCATTGTGCGCAGCGAGGGCGTCTTGAGCAGTTCGCCGAGCATGGCCGTGAGGTTGTGCTGTTGATTGGCCACGATGATCGTTTCCTGATCCTGAAGCACCGCGCCGTCGATCGGCTCTGTGGTCAGGGTCAGCGTCCCCGCCGCGAGCACTGTCCTGCGCTGCTCGATGGACAGATAACGCAGCAACTCACGCTTGCCGGCGGCGTCCAGCCATTGCAGGACCTTGGCCTTGAGGTCGGCCATGTCGGCAAACTTGATCAAGCCCTTCCAGGGGGTGTAGAGCGTGACCTCGCCATCGTCGGGCCGGCTCATGGCGAAGGCTCCCGCGAGGGCGATGGTCGGGGTCAGCATCAATCGGTCAACCTGCATTCCGGGGACATGAGCCCCACGGGCGGCCTGGGTGGCGAGGTAAACCGCCTTCAGCCATTTGAGGTCAGCAGTCGTAAAGCCCAGCGCTTTTTCACGCTCGCCAGGCTGCTTGGCATTGGAAGCCAGGGAGGCTTCGTCAAAAAAATACGGAAGCGGGGTAGCCGTCATGGTTTTTCCTCGGAGTGCTGCTACGGGCGGGACCGCAGGCAGTTGGCTTGAAGAAAAACAGTAGGGCCGGCATCGAGTCTCGGTGCGGTACATATTGCTTGAACCGAACATTCTTTCGAGGCTTGACAGGACGCCTCTAAAACAGCGCTTAATCGGCGATATTTTTGTGGGTTGCCGAGCAGCCCCCTTTCAGCCTGTTGCCCGAACTCAATAATAAAACTGGAGCCTCAGATGACCGCAACACCCGTCAGTTCGAACGCGCAAACCATCGATTTCGATTCACTCGTCCAGTTGCTCGAGCATGTTTTTGTACGCCATGGCACCTCGGCCGAGGTCGCCCACACACTGGCTCTCAACTGTGCCGGCGCCGAGCGCGACGGCGCCCACAGCCACGGCGTGTTCCGCATTCCGGGTTACGTATCGACGCTGAAAAGCGGCTGGGTCAATGGTCAGGCCGTGCCGGTGGTGGAAGACGTGGCCTCGGGGTTTGTCCGGGTCGATGCGGGCAATGGGTTCGCCCAACCGGCACTGGCCGCCGCTCGTGCCTTGCTGGTGGAAAAAGCCCGTAGCGCCGGGATTGCGGTGTTGGCGATTCGCAACTCCCATCACTTCGCCGCGCTCTGGCCGGATGTTGAGCCTTTTGCTTATGAAGGCCTGGTGGCCTTGAGCGTGGTCAACAGCATGACCTGCGTGGTGCCCCACGGTGCCGATCGTCCGCTGTTCGGCACCAACCCGATTGCGTTTGCCGCGCCGAGGGCGGATGGCGATCCGATTGTCTTCGACCTGGCCACCAGCGCCATTGCCCATGGCGATGTGCAGATCGCCGCGCGCAAGGGCGAGCGCTTGCCGGCCGGCATGGGCGTGGACAGCCTCGGTCAGCCGACCCAGGACCCCAAAGCGATCCTTGAAGGCGGCGCTTTGCTGCCCTTCGGCGGGCACAAGGGGTCGGCGCTGTCGATGATGGTGGAGCTGCTGGCGGCGGCGTTGACCGGTGGCAATTTCTCTTTCGAATTCGATTGGTCGAACCACCCAGGGGCCAAGACCCCATGGACCGGGCAACTGTTGATCGTGATCGATCCGAGCAAAGCCGCCGGCCAGAACTTCGCCGAGCGCAGCCAGGAACTGGTGCGGCAGATGCATGGCGTGGGGCTCAAGCGCTTGCCGGGGGATCGGCGTCACCATCAGCGGGCCAGGTCTGGCGCTGAAGGTATTTCGTTGGAGGCTGACGTGCTGGCGAATCTGCGGGAGCTGGCGGGGCTGTAAGCTGGTTTGTAACGGTGGGAGCGGGCTTGCTCGCGAAGGCGGTGTGTCATTCAGCATCAATGTTGACTGACATACCGCGTTCGCGAGCAAGCCTGCTCACACAGGAAGGGTGGTGTGCTGCGGTTAGCGACGACCGAGCAGCAACCCGACCACCAGGCCGAAACCGGCGGAAATGGCCACGGTTTGCCATGGATGACCGCCGATGTAGTTTTCGGTGGCGTCCACCGCAGGCTTGGTCCGGTCACGCACGCTGGTGACTGACTCCAGCGCCTGTTGCAGTTTCTGGGCGACTTGCCCACGCAGGCTGTCGGCTTCTTCACCGACCAGCGAGGCGCTGCTTTTCAGCAGTTTGTCCGATTCTTCGATCAGCGCCTGAAGTTCACTGAATGCCTGATCCTTGATTTGGTCTGCGGCGGCTTGTACGGCGGTTTTGCGGGCCATTGAGTAACTCCTTGCTGATAAATGGACAGTGAACAATGGAGTCTTGAGGGATTGAAAAAGTTGCAGCTATTTTGCGTGCAGGCTCAATCCTTCGGAAAAATCCAGGGTCGGCGATTTCCTCCTACAGTGTAAGATGTCGCCTATTTACGCCGCAGGTATTTCCCATGAGCTTCAATCTGGCCGACAAACCCCTTGCCGAGCGCGCTGCGCTTGAAGACGAAAAATCCCGTCTGTTCGACCTCTGGCAAAGCAACCTGGGCAAGTCCAAGGGCGAAGCTGCGCGGTTGTTCGGTGAGCGGGCCAAGCGCAAAGGCAAATGGGCCGAATGGGTTCGCGCGGAACTCGACGCCATGTCGCCGCCCGAATTCGCCAACATGGTGCGCAGTGAAGTGAATCGTCTGATGGCCGCCAAGTAACGGGTTTCACGCAAAAATCGCGACAATCGCTTCGCGCACCTTCAGCACCACCGGATCAAGCTGCGTGCTGGTGCGCCAGCCCAGTTCGATCGGGTAACGCGGCAACGCCAAAGGGCAGGGCAGCAGCGCCAGGCCACTGAGCGCCGCGATGCTTTGCGCGGCGTGGGCCGGAATGGTCGCCACTGCCCGGCTGCCCTTGAGCAGGTGCGGCAACGCGGCAAAATGCGTGGTCGAGGCGCAGACCCGCCGATTTAGCCCCAGCGCCGCCAACCCCTCATCGGTGATCCCGATAAAACCGCCGGACGACACCAGAATGTGTTCCCGCGCCACGAACTCGTCGAGGCTGAGGGTCTGTTGCCCGTCGGCCAGGCTGAGCGGGTCCACCAGGCACAGATAACCCCCTTCACCGAGCACCTGACGACTGAGCAAACGCTCGGCAAAGCCGCCAGCGGTGATTGCCAGGTCGATGCTGCGCTCCAGCAATGCATGGCCGACGATCTGGCTGTGGGTCTGGCGGAAGATCAGCCGCAGTTTCGGCGCCCGACGGGCGATTTCCTCAATCAACTGGCGCCCGTAGGCGATCTCAAAGTCATCCGACAAACCCACGGCCACCGAACGGCCATCGTAGTGATGGGCCGCCGGATCAACCATCGCCAGACTCTGACGGCACTTGTTCAGGGCGTCGCTGACCACCGGTTTCAATTGATTGGCCCGCAGGGTCGGCGCCAGGCCTCGGCCGGTGCGCACGAACAATTGATCGCCGTACACCTCGCGCAATCGGCGCAACGCCGCGCTGACCGCCGATTGCGTCACCCCCAGGCGCAACGCCGCACGGCTGGCACTGGACTCTTCGTGCAGGGCTTCAAAGACTTTGAGCAGGTTGAGGTCAATGTTGGCGATATTCATTGGGTTCATATCATTCAGCAGTGAATGGGGCTTTATTCATGATCTGGCGACGGCCGAGAATGAGCAACACCTCATTGCCCACGGAGTTACCGCGATGCCCAAGTCAATCGTTGCCGCCCTGCAAATCGGCGCCTTGCCCGGTGGTAAGAGCGACACACTGGAACAGATCCTTTCCTGGGAAAACGCCATCGTCGAATCCGGCGCGGCGCTGGTGGTGATGCCCGAAGCGCTGCTGGGCGGCTACCCCAAAGGCGAGGCATTCGGCACACAACTGGGTTACCGCCTGCCGGAGGGGCGTGAGGCGTTCGCCCGGTACTTCAACAACGCCATCGACGTGCCAGGTGCTGAAACCGAAGCGTTGGCCGGGCTGTCGGCGCGCACCGGAGCCCATCTGGTGATCGGCGTGATCGAGCGTGCGGGCAGCACCTTGCATTGCACCGCGCTGTACTTTGATCCCCAGGCCGGACTGGTCGCCAAGCACCGCAAACTGATGCCGACCGGCACCGAACGGCTGATCTGGGGCAAGGGCGATGGCTCGACCTTACCGGTCGTCGACAGCCAGGTCGGCAGGCTCGCGGCGGTGGTGTGCTGGGAAAACATGATGCCGCTGCTGCGCACTGCGATGTACGCCAAAGGTGTGGAGGTCTGGTGCGCGCCGACGGTGGACGAACGGGAGATGTGGCAGGTCAGCATGCGTCACATCGCCCATGAGGGTCGCTGCTTTGTGGTCAGTGCCTGCCAGGTGCAGGACTCGCCCGAGGCCTTGGGCGTGGAGATCGCCAACTGGCCGGCGGATCGGCCGTTGATTGCCGGCGGCAGCGTGATCGTCGGGCCGATGGGCGACGTACTGGCCGGGCCGCTGCGGGGCGGACCCGGTTTGCTGACGGCGCAAATCGACACCGACGAATTGATCCGCGCCCGTTACGACTTCGACGTGGTCGGGCACTACGCGCGCCCGGACATATTCGAGTTGAGCGTCGATGAGCGGGCCAAACCCGGCGTGCGCTTCACCGCCTAACCCCCTAACCCCCTAACCCCCGTAGGAGCTGCCGCAGGCTGCGATCTTTTGATCTTCGCCCTTAAAACAGGATCAAAAGATCGCAGCCTTCGGCAGCTCCTACGGGGATGTCATTTGCCTGATAGTTGCAGCCACTCTTCGCGGGTGATTTCCCAGATGTCTCGCGGGAAACGTCCGCTGACGAAGTTGTCTTCGTCGCTGCGGATCAAACGCATGCCGCCGCGCTCCGAGAGTTTGCGCGAGCCAATATTGGGCGCGGCTTTCGGCACACGCATCAGCGGTCGGCCCAGGGTCTGGAACCAGTATCCGGTGACGGCCGCACTGGCTTCGGTCATTAAGCCCCGGCCCTGCCAGTCTGGCGCGAGCCAGAATCCGCGGTTGTTATCCGGTTGGTCCATCAGGCTGACATTGCCGATCAGTTGCTCCGGTGCCGACTTCAGGCGTATCGACCAGTGCCACTCTTCGCCCCGGGCAATCGCCGGCAGGGCGATATCGCGCAGGTAGCTGAGCGCGCCGTCGGCCGGATACGGCCAGGGCACCAAGGCATTGAGGTAGCGCACCACGTCCCAATGGGGGAATTGTTGCTGGATGGCGTCGGCGTCCGCCAGTTCCAGCGGGCGCAGGATCAGGCGTTCGGTGTAGAGCGTGGGTGTGGCGTCCATGGGTTCTGGCTTCCTTGTGAATCTGTACTCAACGATAACGCGGCGGGCCAATTTACCAGGTCGCCGCACTCGACCCCGGGAGGCTGAGCTTGCCGGTATCGACAAAACGCATCGTGCCGAACAACCCGCCGGCCAGTTTGCCCCGCAGCACGTAGGGCAGGTTGTCGAGGGTTTGGGTCTGGCTCAGGCCCAGGGTCTGGCGCAATACCGAAAACGCCGAGACGCTCACCGGCACCGTCAGCACGGTTTCGGAAAATCGCGGGATGGTCCCGGTTTGATCGCTGACGCCGGACGCCAATGGCCGGCCGTTGACTTCCAGGTCCAGCGCCACGCCGTTGTAGTCGATCGGGGTTTCGTTGGGGTTTTGCACGCGAATCTTTACGGCGAAACGCACTTCCAGGTCCTGGCTTTGCAGCGGCTCGATGCCAACCACGTTGATGTTCAGCGGGTCGCGATTGGGGAACAGCGCGCAGGCGCTCAGGGAGAGCAACAGCAGGGAAAGGGACAGGGCAAGAAGTCTGCGCATGGAGGGGCTCTCGACAGAAAAAGGGGCTGAGCCGCCCGTGAATAATCACTGGCGGCTCACCTGTGCGACCACGCTCACTGTGAGGGGTTCGCCCGAGGCTGTCACTTGTTCATGATTGTCGGCGGCGTCAGTTGCCCTTGATTGGTGTCGGTAAGGTCACCAGGTTCACGTAGCCATCCCAGAATTTTTTCTGATCGATGGCGAACACCACTTTGGCTTTTTGCGTGCCCACTGGCGGACTTTTCTTGTAGCCCAGCGCCCGGCCGTAATCGGCGCCGAACTGGGCGTCCACATCGACCCACAACTCCCGGGACTCGGTGACGATGTCCGGCTGCACCAGAAACAACGCGGGCAGGCTATCCCAGGTGAAACTGTGATACGCCGGGTCCTTGTCGAACAGTGGGCCGAATTCGTGTTTGTACAGATTAGCAATCGGCCCTGGTTGCGCGATGACCCGTTTGTACACCGAGGCATCAAAGGTGACTTTCTCGCAGACATCGTTGGGGAAGATCACATGCTCAATGGGCGAGCGCAGGACGATCTTCGCCGCCTCGGGATCGAACCACCAATTGAACTCCGCAGCCGGGGTGGTGTTGCCCGGTATCTCCAGAGCACCGCCCATGTACACGATGCGTTTGATCAGCGGCACGATGTCCGGCGCGGAACGGATCGCCAGCGCAATGTTGGTCAGTGGGCCGACGGCCAGCAGCGTCACTTCATGGGGATTGGCGCGCACGCTGTCGACGATGAACTGGGCGGCGGTTTCCTTGCGCAGTTTCGTGTGGGTGGCCAAGCCGTCCGGCGGCGCGACCAGTTGCGCGGCGGACGTCGGACGCGGCGCCTTGAACGCCCCCGGCCAACCGGCGCCGAACAAGGCTTTTTCCTGCTCATAGCTCGCGAAGTCATGCAGCAGCGGATACGCCGCGCCGGAATACACGCCGACCTGTTTTTCCACACCCATGCGTTCCACGGCTTTGAGCGCATCGACCTGTTCCTGGTCGACCCAGGCGTTGCCGCTGACCAGGGTCATGCCGAGCAGGTCGATGCGTTTTTGCGCGTGAAGCTGGGCGAGCATGATGAAGGCCTGGCCGTCATCGTTGAGGACGTTGAAGTCGGTGTCGAAGATGACTTTTTCCGCCGCTTGCAGAGAACCGGCGCACAGGCCGGCGGCGACAAGCAGGGCACAGCGTTTGATCAAACCTTGCATGGATACTCACCTGATCATTTGTATTGGATGACTGCCACATTCCCCGTAGGAGCTGCCGCAGGCTGCGATCTTTTGATCTTGCTTTTTTCAAGATCAAGATCAAAAGATCGCAGCCTGCGGCAGCTCCTACAGAGGCACCGTGCGTTACATGGCAGGGGCGCAGTTTTAGCGGTTTACCAGTTTGGCTGGCAAGGCGATCACCAGGAAGCTGCTGAGAATCAGGCAGCCGGCAAAGAACCACAGCGCTCCGGCACTGCTGCCGGTCACGTCAATCGCCACGCCCATCAACGAGTTGCTGACCAGCCCCGCGATGTTTGCCAGGGAGCACGCCAAAGCAAACCCGGTCGCCGCCGCCGTGCCTTTGAGGAAGGTCGCCGGCAGGCTGAAGAATACCGGCACCGCGCCGATGATCGCCGCCGAGGCGATGGCAAACAGCGCCACGGTCGCCACCACGTTGTGCACGAAGAACGGCGCTGTAGCCATGGCCGCCGCGCCGACCAGGAACGGCACGATGATGTGCCAGCGGCGTTCGCGGTGTTTGTCCGAACTGGCGCCGATCAGCAACATGCCCAGCAGCGCGGCGACGCTCGGCAGCGCAGTCAGAATGCCGATGTGGAAGGTGTCGACGATCCCGGCGTTACGAATGAACGTCGGCATCCAGAACCCCATGGCATAGGCGCTGAGCAGGATCGAGAAATCGATGCCGCCGAGCATCCAGACTTTCAGGTTGAAAAAACCGTCGCGGAAGCTGTGCTTGCTGTCACCGGCACTGGCTTCGTCGGCGCGCAGTTCCTGTTCCAGCAGGGTTTTCTCGTCGTTGTTGAGCCACTTCGCTTGTTGGTAGCTGTTAGGCAGCGCCCAGAAGGTCAGCACGCCAAGCAACACGCTGGGTACCGCTTCAATCAGGAACAGCCATTGCCAGCCGTGCAGGCCACCAAAATTGTCGAAATGACTCATGACCCAACCGGACAGCGGCCCGCCAATCACGCTGGACAGCGGCAAACCGATCATGAACAGGGCAATGATGCGGCCCCGTCGATAGGTCGGGAACCAGGTGGTCAGGTAATACAAAACGCCCGGCAGGAAGCCTGCTTCAGCGGCGCCGAGCAGGAAACGCAGGATGTAGAACTGGGTCGTGGAGGTGACCAGCATGGTGCAGGCCGAGAGCAGGCCCCAGGTGATCATGATCCGGGCGATCCAGATCTTCGCGCCGACTTTTTCCAGTACCAGGTTGCTTGGTACTTCAAACAGGATGTAGCCGACAAAGAACAGCCCGGCGCCGAGGCCGAACGCGGTTTCGCTGAAGTGCAGTTGGTCGAGCATCTGCAATTTGGCGAAGCCGATGTTGATCCGGTCGAGGTACGCGGCCAGGTAGCAAAAGCACAGGAACGGAATCAGTTTCCAGGTGATCTTGTGGTAAAGCGCTTGAATCGGGTCGGCGACCGTGGTCGCAGGTGCTGCGTTCGCAATGGGCATTGGGTGTCTCCTGGCGGTGACTTATGGTTTTTATACAGCCGCTTTTTCCAGCGCTCTGGCGCGCTGCAAAAGCGACGTCCAAAGGCAGTGTCAGAAGACTGAGGTCGCACACCCTGTGTAGGAGCGAAGCTTGCTCGCGATGACGTCCTT
>Ga0302175_10000035_pt1 | contig 65834 bp, 76 predicted proteins | sample I_Fen_N3_3_FD_198791 | JGI IMG/M metagenome (GOLD analysis project Ga0302175, IMG submission 198791) | Peat permafrost microbial communities from Stordalen Mire near Abisko, Sweden - I_Fen_N3_3 | ecosystem: Environmental > Terrestrial > Soil > Wetlands > Permafrost | place: Sweden: Abisko... | reverse complement strand
ACGAGTTCAACCGCCAGGCGGCGGCCCGTCAGCTGTCCGACGCACCACATCTTTAAGGAGGGACCATGGCTTATATGGAGCAGCTGCAGTCGGGGTTCCAGTCCTTGGTGGCAGCGGGGGAGGCCGGGCGGCAAAGCGCCGACGGCATGCTGGGTCCCATGAACGGTGCGATCAGCGACATCACCGGCGCCGCCTCGGAGCTGGAGAACTTACCGTTTGTGGGGCCTGAGCTGGGCGCCAAGCTGCAGCGGACTATGCGCGGCATCACGGCCGCCCAGGCTGCGGTCGGTGAGGTGGCGGCCAAATACAGCCAGGCGGTCACGGCGGCGAGTCAGATCCAGGAGCGCATGGGCGCACTCAAGGAGCAGGCGGCCAAGGCCAGTGCCGCGATCAACCGCATCGGCGGGCAGATCAGCCCGAGCCTGGGCAACATCTTCCCGACCGGCGCTTTCGGTGCTGAGTCCACGCCGGCGCCCGAGGCGGTGAAGCCGTTCCCGCACCTGCTGATCATCCAGCCGTTCCGGGCTGCCGGCGAGGCTTTCTACTTCAACCTCGATACGGCGGCTTTTGATGAGCTGCGGCGGCAGACGGGCTTTCGTTGGGCGGCTCAGGAGCGCCTGACCCGCAGCATCGCGCAGCAGGCGGTGGGCCAGGGCGACGACAAGATCACCCTCAAGGGCGCGATCTTCCCGGGGTTCAAGGGCGGCCTCGGTCAACTGCAGACGTTGCGCAGTATCGGGCGGCGTCTGCAGCCGCTGAGCCTGACCACGGGCTATGGCGAGGTGCTGGGCACCTGGTGCCTGACCAGCCTCGAGGAGGAACAAAGCCACCTGCTGGCCGGCGGCATCCCGCGTAAACAAGGCTTTTCACTGGAGTTTGTGAGCTATGGCGACGACCTGCAGAACGTCTAGCGGGGATCTGCTCGACACCCTCTGTCACCAGTATTACGGCCACCTGAATGGCTGTGTCGAGGCCGTGCTGGATGCCAACCAGGGGCTGGCCGACGAGCCCCAGCCGTTCAGGGCCGGGGTGTTGATCGTGCTGCCAGATCTGCAGAGCCAGACCGAGGCCACGGTGCAGCTCTGGGATTAGCCGGCGGCCTGTGCGCATTCCTTGGCGGCGGACAGGTAGGACATGTGGTTATTGGAATACTCCCGTACGTCCTGGGAAATCATGCCTTGCCAAGAGCTGGCGGCATCGATTGCGGCGGAGCGGCATTTTGCGAAGGGCGCAAATAGCGTTCCAAAGCGATCGGCTTCGTCCATCAGCTTATTCAGGGCGATAGCCTGGTCGCGGGCTTGCTTGCCATTCATGGTGCCGGACCGTGCCAGGGTTTGCCCCTTATCTACGGTCTTATTGAGACGCTTGAGGAAGTCGCGGGCTTCCTCAGGCTTGATCTTCTTGGCCGCTTCTTGGGCTGCAATGGCCTGCCGGCCTCGCTCTGCGGCCTCGGCACTCACGGGCTCATCGCCACCCAAATCTATAACCCGCAATTTCTGCTCGGCCTGTGCCATCGAGGCGGCCAGTAGGCACAGCGACAATCCGAAAATCCTTTTCACTTTCTCAACTCCTATAGGGGCAACGGCTGGGGATTCTATGTAGTCCCGACCGCTGTGTCATCCAGGGGGAGGTTTACTGCATGACGCCTGTATTCCGAATCGTTGCGGACGGCAAGAACATCACCGCACTGATCAACGACCGACTGTTGACCTTGCGCACTTCGGACAAGCCCGGCATGGAGTCCGACGAGTTTGAGTTGCGTCTCGATGACCGCGACGGCGCCGTGGCTTTGCCCAGTCGTGGGGCCAGCATCGAGGTGTACATGGGCTACAGCGGCCAGGCCCTGACACGGTTGGGCCGCTACACCGTCGACGAGGTGGTGGTATCAGGTCCGCCGGACTCCATCGAGATCCGTGGCAAGGCCAGCGACATGCGCGGCAGTGGCAAGACCACGCGCAGCGGGAGTTGGGAAGGTGTGCCGCTGCAGCAGATCGTGCGCGACGTGGCGGCGCGTAACGGCTGGACGCCGGTGTGCCCGGTCACCACCAAGGTGCCCCGGGTCGACCAGCTCAATGAATCCGACTTCAACTTCATCACGCGGCTGGCCAAGCAGTACGACTGCACGGCCAAGGTGGCGGACGGCAAGTTGTTGGTGTTGCCGCGACAGGCCGGGCAGAGCGCGAGCGGTAAGGCCCTGGGCACGGTCACCGTTCACCGCCGCGACGTGAGCCGCTACCAGTTCCGCTTCGGCGACAAGAGCACGCACAAGGCTGTGCAGACCAAGCATCAGGACAAGAAGAGCGGAAAGCTGAAGGTGGTCGACCTGGCCAACGATGAGTCGCCCGATGGCCTGCCGCCGGTGCACACCGACCGGCATATCTACCCGAACAAGTCCGCCGCCGAGCAGGCGGCCAAGGCGCGCTTGGCGGCGTTCAACCGCAGCACCGCCGGCGTGCGCCTGGAAATGCTCGGGCGTACCGATCTGTTTGCCGAACGCATGATCAACGCCCAAGGCTTCAAGGTCGGTCTCGACGGCGAGTATCTGGTGGAGTCGGTGGAGCAGACGTTCACCCAGTCGGGCTGGAGCACCACCGTCGAGTGTAACGGCGGCAAGAAGGGCAAGGCCAAGGCCGCCGGCAAGAAGAAAAAGAAAGAGACCAAGCCGCTCAGGGTTGAGCAGCTTTAACCCCACATCACTGGAGACGTACGTATGACCATTACCGCGCAGCAGTTGCTGCAGATCCTCCCCAACGCCGGCCAGAAAGCCGGCGTTTTTGTTCCTGCGCTCAACGCCGCTATGGGCAAGTACGCCATCGTCACCCGGCTGCGTATCGCGGCCTTCATCGCCCAGATCGGCCACGAGTCGGGCCAGTTGCAGTGGGTACGCGAGCTGGGCGGCGACCAGTACTTGAGCAAGTACGACACCGGGACCTTGGCCAAGCGCCTGGGCAACACCCCCGAAGCGGATGGCGACGGCCAGAAGTACCGGGGCAGGGGGCTAATTCAGGTCACCGGTCGCGCGAATTATGCGGCGTGCAGCGAGGCGCTGTTTGGTGATGCGCGCTTGCTCAACACCCCGGAGCTGCTCGAGCACCCGGTGTATGCCGCGCTGTCGGCTGGGTGGTTCTGGCAGCGGGCAGGCCTCAATACCCTGGCCGATCAGGGTGACTTTCTTACCATCACCCGCCGTATCAACGGCGGCACCAATGGTTTGTCCGACCGCGAGGCGCTTTATGAGCGTGCGCTGAAGGTGCTGCCGTGAACGCGCTGGGTGCACGCGGCCTGATCGTCGCCCTGGTCCTGGGGCTGGCTCTTGGGGCCTGCGCGGCATGGGCCTGGCAATCCAACCGCTACGGCCAGCAACTGGCCGCCCAGGCCGAGGCGAATCAGCGTGATCGCGAGCAGGCGGCGGTGGCGGTGATCGATTGGCAGGACCGCCAGCAGGTTGAGCGCCGAGCGCTGGAGGATCGCCTGCAGGTGAATGACGAAACCCACTACAAGGAATTGCGAAATGCTCAAACCGATCAGGCACGTCTGCGTGACCGGCTGGCTACTGCTGATGTGCGGCTGTCAGTCCTACTCGCCGTCCCGGGTGGTCGCGGTGGGTTGCCTGCCGCCACCGGCGCCGCCGGCGTGGATCATGGAGAAGCGCGAGGCGAACTTGACCCAGCGGCTGCTCAACGAATTGTCGCCATAGCTGGCGACGGTGACCAAGGACTGAGCGCCCTAGCTGCGTGCCAGGCCTATGTCAAAGAAATCTCAAAGCTTAGGTAAGGCAGTTTTTTTGTTATGTAGGGATGGTTTTTCATCAGGAGAATCCATCTTTTCTTAACGCTTTAACTATCAACTCACCGCCTTGCGCGAAAGAAAGTTGCTAATGAAAAATATTCAGCTAACGTTGTGTTCGGCGCAAGGGATTAATAGCATGTACTGTATCTCGCGTTATTTTGTGCTTAGGCTTATCTTGCCTAAATTAACAATTGATACATGGAGGTTTCTGTGGGAAATTCTGTTGATATAACGTTTTATAATAATACGCATGTTAAGTGGGTTAGAACTAACTACGACTTGCACATGAGCGAAGGTACTGCAGACCCTTATCCACCCCTTACAATTCATCCGGAAGAAACCGTTCGCTGGGGCGCTCACGGTGTTGTGTCTGGTTGTGAGGGATATGTGATTTATCGGCTCGACGGTACAACTGATGAGATGAAAGTGTATTTTAATGATCCATTGATTGGAGTAAATACATTTACTGTCAGTTTTGATTCTAATATTAGCTACTTTACTTCCAGTATTGAACATCCTAAGGGGAACGCTGCTACCCCCAAAATCACTATTATGCTTAGAGGGAGTTAGTGCTGAAGTGTAGGGCTAGTGCTTTGGTCAGGCTTGCGGCCTAAGCTCTAATCATCGACATTTTGAAATGATGATGGGACCTTGATAGATAAGCGGCTTGCTGGGCTTTCGTTTCTACTGACTCTGGGTTGGGTCTGTGCGGTCGCACTTGTGTTTTGGATTTACTCACTGGACTGATCAGGCTCTATCAACTCTGGCCCTTGATTCTTCACATTGCCCACGGCTTTTCCGACTCGATACCATTCAAACTCTTCAGTGGGTTGGCACAGGTTTTTGGCTATCTCCTCGGCACGCTCGGGCGATAGCTCTGGGTCGAGCCACTCGTTAGCGTGCTCAGGTGTCAGCACAAGCGGCCGGCGGTCATGGATGTCGACCATCCCTGAATCGCTCGCTGCGGTGATGATCACAAAACCATCCCCTTCGTGCGGCTCCAGCCCGGGGTGTACCTGGGCCAGAGCGCCGAAGAACATGGGTCGCCCGCTCTTCAATCGGATGAAGTAGGGCTGCTTCTTCTTGGGGTCATCGGGATCCTTTACCCACTCATACCACCCTTCACTGGGCACGATCGCACGGCCTTTTGGCCAGAGCTGTTTGAAGAACTTGCCGGTGGTAACCGTCTCAACCCGGGCATTGATCGGGTCGGGCCGCTTTCCCTTCGCCCAAAAGGGCGCCCATCCCCAATGAACTGCATCTATGTGCAGTCCGTCCTCTTGGCCGTGCAACAGCTGCACGCGCGTCGAAGGTGCAATGTTGAACCGGTTTATCGGTTGAGCGTCGTAGCCGCTGAACAGCTTGAGCTGGGGGCTCAGCTCTTCCATGTAGACCGCCATCCCCTCGTATTGCACGAAGCGTCCGCACATCGCTGCCTCCACATGTCGGAAGTACTGAACGGCCCGGCGTGGCCGTTTTCAATACGGTAGACCCCGACCGGTGCGCATCGTCATGAAAATCGACATCCAAAAAATCAACGAGCTTAAAGCGTGGTGCGCGCTGTTCAACGACCCTGAGTTTTTAGCTGGGAGCCCTGAAGATCGCTACGACGCCAGGCTGGCCCTTGTTGATGACCTGTTGGCGCGGGGCGTGATCGACAAGTGGGAGTGGAAAGAGCTGATGGAAGAGGCTGACGCTGGATACGCTGACGAGCTCGGCTGATATCAATCCGCCTGTCAGATAAGTCCTACACGGAAATTGACCGCAAGCAGTTCTCACAGTTAACTGTACATTCGTACAGTATTGAGCGACTGCGTCATGAGCTTTTCAATTTTAGGCCCTATCGCCGAGGGCGGCCGGAAGCTGCCGCTGTGCCTCTTCCAGGTCCCTGCCGGGTTTCCATCGCCGGCGGCTGACCACATCGAGGCGCATATCTCATTGGATGAGGTTCTAAATATCCGTGCTCCCCATGTGTACCTGGTGTCGATCACCGGTGACAGCATGCAGGGTGTAGGAATCTATGAAGGGGACCTGGCCGTGGTCGACCGCTCGATTGAGCCGGCTCACGGGCATGTCGTCGTTGCGTTGCTGAACAATGATCCCGTCTGCAAGCGTCTATGCAAGCGTGGCAAGGAAGTAGTTCTGCTGTCCGAGAACCCTAAATACCCGGCCCGGTATTTCCTGGAAGGTGACGAGCTCTCTATATGGGGTGTGATTACCAGCACAGTGCGCAGTCATGTCTAAAGCCCCGCCTGTTTTTGCCCTGATTGACTGCAACAGCTTCTATGCCAGTTGCGAGCGGGTCTTCCGGCCGGACCTGGCCAAGGTCCCCATCGTGGTGCTTTCGAACAATGACGGCTGTGTCATCGCCCGCAGCTACGACGCCAAGCCCTTTATCAAGATGGGCGAGCCGTATTTTCAGATCAAACAGAAACTTAGTCAGCACGGCATCATCCCGTTCTCCTCGAACTACGCGCTTTACGGCGACATGAGCGAGCGGGTGATGACTCTGATTGAGTCGGTGGTGCCGGCAGTCGAGGTCTATAGCATTGATGAGGCCTTCGCTGACCTTACGGGGATCGATGACCTGGACGGGCTCGGGCGGCAGATCCGGGCCCAGGTGCTGCGCTGCACCGGCATCCCGGTTGGCGTCGGTATTGCTCACACCAAGACCCTTGCCAAGCTGGCTAACCACACAGCGAAGCGCCTGCAGGCTCAAACCGGTGGCGTCGTGAACATCTGCGACCAGGTCAAGCGCGACTGGGTATTGCGCAACACCGATGTGTCAGAGGTCTGGGGCGTCGGCCGGCGAATGAAAGCGCACTTGGACGCCATGGGCATCAAGACCGCGATGGACCTAGCCAAGGCCGACCCTTGGACGCTGCGCAAGAACTTCAGTGTGGTGATCGAGAAGACGGCCCGGGAGCTGGCCGGCACGCCGTGCCTGGAGCTAGACGAGCCCGACCCGCCGAAACAGGAGATCTGCTGCAGCCGGATGTTCGGCAAGCGTCTCAAGGAGTTGGCACCGATCAAAGAGGCCGTGGCCACCTACATGATGCGTGCCTCGGAAAAGCTCCGCGCCCAGAACTCGTTGTGCAAAAAGATCCGCGTCAGCATCCGCACCGGTATGTTCAATCCGGAGGAGGCCAAGTACGCCAATGGCGTGATAGTGGACCTGCCATACCCGACCGACGATGTCCGGTTGCTGACCAAGGCCGCGGTTGACGCCGTCGATCGTGTGTTCAGGCACGGCTTCAACTACAGCAAAGCAGAAGTGATGCTGCTGAACCTGTGCCAGCCTGGCGAGTACACCGACGATCTCTTCGCCATATCTCAGCCAGCCGAAGCCACCAAGGTGATGGCGGTCCTTGATCAGATCAATAGCCGGTGGGGTAGGGGAACGCTGCGATCAGCCAGCGTCCCAACCAACCCGGACTGGGGAATGCGTCGGGAGATGATGAGCCAAAGCTACACCACGAAGCTTGATCAGTTGTGGAAGGTTTCATGTCGGTAACGTAGTAACTAGACATGCTGAACACCGCTTATCTTCGAAAGGCCCAACACCTAAGCTTGGTGTTTGGGCCTTTTTTAGTGGATACGGTGACCACGTCCCCCTACACTGGGCCACCGGTACCGGTCGTACTGGTTAGCGTATAAGCAGCGCTTAACTTTAAGGGATCGGGGCATGCCAGGCATCAGCGTATTAACGATTAGCGATCAGCCCGGTTTACCGAGCGCAAGAGTCCAAACAGCCTGGCTTTTGAGGTTGAACTCAGTATATAAATCAAGCGACTGGGCTTCTGGTGTTCGCGCCTACCATAATGCAATCGGCTACACGCAGGCCCTGCGGGACGCTGAACTCATTACGAATGATACAGAGTTGGCCATGACAGCCTCTCTGGCCGAAGTATGGCAGACCGCTTCGGACCGCTTTAGTGGAAATACGGGGGCGAAAGACGGATGAGTGACGTGTTCCCACATAACGGGGATCAGCCTGCTGGATTTGATTCGCACCGATTTGGCTGATCACTTGGCACGCCTCGGACGCGTTATCCTCGCCACCCGGGTTTGCAGTTGCCGAACAGGTTGTTGGCTAGGGAGGCGGGGTCGTGGGGCAAAAATGGGGCAATCTGTACGCCAATCAATGCCATTTAATGCCAAGCAGCGTGATTTCATACTCTGTAGAAAAAGCCCTACAGCCCTTGTTATTCGGAGGGTGTAGGGCTTTTTGCGTCAATACCCGAGCACAATCGGTGTGTGGGTAGACCTAGTTTCATGCTAGATCAGCCAGTGCCGATGGCAGCAATCGGCCAACAGCAGTCATTCTATTTCTACGCAAACAGGGGCGATATAAGGCGGCCGTTAGCTTATGGCTGTGTCACTACGCCGGTAGCTTGATTGAGAGCTACGCTAATGCTTAGTGAGACCCGGACCATCCCAGTCAGCAGTGGCGCACGAACATGATTTTCTCTTTCTTGATGGCGTTGGTATTAGCATTCTTGATTGGCTGGATTTCGCAACGCATGGGTATGTGTCTTGTCAAAGCGAGCGAACAATTGCTGGCTGGTCGCCCGACGTTATTTGTGGCGCTGATATCGTGTGGGTTGTTCGGGTTGATGCTGGCTCCGGTCTATCGTTTCTCTGAGGTCAGCCTGCCACTGTATTCGCCTGGTATTTCCTATCCATTAATGGTTGCGGGAGGCTTGTTGTTCGGAGTGGCATCGGTGCTGAACAACGGTTGCAGCGTAGGCACGCTGACCAAGTTTGCATGTGGCAATATCAATAAACTGTTCACGATTATCGGCTGGGTACTGGGGATCGTGCTCTGGTATTACATGCGCATGATGCCCGAACAGAAGACCATTCTGATGCCGGAAATTTCTAGCCGCCATTACTGGTTGTTGATCGGTGTGGTGGCGTTAGTGCTGATATTTTTGGTTGGCATACATGGTAATAAATACCTGGTGCTCTCGAGTATGCTGCTCGGTGCGTTGACGAGTGCGCTCTATACGTTTGAGCCGTTATGGACACCTAGTGTGTTCTTTTACAACGTTTCGCAGATGTTCTGGCAAGCCGATATGGCGATCAGCGCCCGGCGTATTGCGGTGTTTGTTATGTTGCTGGCGGGCATGCTGAGTTTTACCCTGTACAGGAAAACGTTCTGTTTTGAGGCCTTTACGCCATCAAAGGCTGTGGTTCATTTGTTGGCGGGTATTTTTATGGGGATTGGGGCTTCGATGATTCTCGGCGGCAACGATTCGCAAATTCTGTTGGTGTTTCCAGCACTGGGTGTTGCCTCAAGCATTCCGCTGGTGTCGATTGCCACGGGCATTCTGGTTTCATTGTGGTGGAAAAAGCGGGGTACGAGCTGAATTCGTCAAAACCAACCGCTTGATGCTATCCACTGGAATTTGGGCATTTCAAAGGGCATTCAAGTCCGTCTCTTTGGAGAACCTGAGGGTTGACGCATTAAAAATCGACAAGAACTTTGTTGATACTGAATCGTCCCTGAGTTCCTAGACACATAGAAGAGCTATATACGGACTCGTCCTCATTGCAAGCCTCTTTGAATTAGCACAGTCGAATTAACAGTTTAGGCCAAAAGCGAACCCTCGCTCCTGCCTAGGACACTGACTCTGCACCTCTGATACGGCGATTTGTGACTTCTCTAATGGGCTCGAGAGTTATCACGAATAATTTAACTTTACGTGAAGATTTGGCGATCTATCGACTCCCATACTAGGCTCCAATGATCAACCGAAGGGAGCAGGACATGTCGCAGCTATCTGCCTCACCCGCTGACAGTAGCCATCCTCGCTGGTTACGACTGACCCATTGGCTGAACGCCCTGGCCGTACTGATCATGGTCACCAGCGGTTGGCGTATCTATAACGCCTCGCCGATTTATGACTTCAGCTTTCCCAAATCGATCACGCTGGGCGGCTGGCTCGGCGGCGCACTGCAATGGCATTTCGCGGCCATGTGGTTCCTGGCGATCAACGGTCTGATCTACCTAGCCATCAACCTGTTCAGCGGCCGTCTCAAGCGCCGTTTCTTTCCGGTGTCGCCCAAAGGTGTTTTGCATGACCTATGGTCAGCCCTGCGGGGAAAATTGGGGCATGCCGACCTGAGCCATTACAACCAGGTGCAACGGGTGGCGTACCTGTTCGTGATGGTCGACATCACGCTGCTCGTGCTCTCAGGGCTGGTGCTGTGGAAGTCGGTGCAGTTTCCGCTGCTGCGGGAATTGTTGTTCGGCTACGAGGGCGCGCGGCGTGTGCACTTCTTCTCAATGGTACTGCTGATCGCGTTTGTGGCGGTGCACCTGGTGATGGTCGCGCTGGTGCCTAAAACACTGCTGGCGATGATCGCCGGCCGCAAGGAGCGGGTATGAAAAAGCGCATCGTAAGCCCCAGGCTGGATGAGTCATCAATCCTGACTGACGCCCGGAAACTCCTCGCCCCACAGATCACCGAACGCTCGCGTCGCGCGTTCCTGTTGCACAGCCTGACCCTCGGAGGTGTGGCGATGCTGTCTGGCTGCAACCTGACCGACAACGAAAGCGTCGAGACTGCGTTGTCGTCCATGTCGCGCTTCAACGATAGAGTCCAAGGCTGGTTGTTCAATCCCAACGCCATGGCGCCGACCTATCCGGAATCCATGATCACCCGGCCATTTCCTTTCAATGCCTTCTACGGCATAGACGAAGCACCGACGGTGGATGAGGAGAGCTATCGTCTGGAAGTGACCGGCATGGTTGCGGATAAACGCAGTTGGCGGCTCGAAGAACTGCGCGCCATGGCGCAAACCGAACAGATCACCCGGCACATTTGCGTTGAAGGCTGGAGCGCCATCGGACGGTGGGGAGGCGTCCGGTTCAGCGATTTTCTTAAGCGCGTCGGCGCAGACACCGATGCTAGGTATGTCGGTTTCAAATGCGCGGACGATTACTACACCAGCATCGACATGGCTACCGCGCTGCATGCGCAAACTTTGCTGACGCTGAGCTATGACGGCGCGGTGCTGCCTCGCCAGTACGGGTTCCCGATGAAGCTGCGCATGCCTACAAAACTCGGCTACAAGAACCCCAAACATATTCAGGCGATTTTTGTCAGCAATACCTATAGCGGAGGTTACTGGGAAGACCAGGGATACAACTGGTTTGGCGGCAGTTGACCTGTTTCCTCGCTGCATCAACGCGCAGTCCAACTGCGTTCATTCGCAATCAAGCATCAGGAGTTACATCATGAAAAAGTTGACCACTGCTGTACTGACCATGTGCCTGGCATTCGGGGCAGCGAGCGTATTTGCAGCCGATACCATGAGCAATGACGGCATGAGCAAGGACACGATGTCCAAGGACACGATGAAAAAGGACACGATGAAGAAAGATGCCATGTCCAAAGACTCGATGAAAATGGATAAAGGTTCGAAAGACGCCATGAAGAAAGACAGCATGTCGAAAGACACCATGAAAAAGGATGCCATGTCCAAAGACACGATGAAGAAAGATGATATGAGTCAGTGAGTTTGTTTCGGAGTGGTGGCTGCTGAGTTAAAGCGGTTGTAGTGAGTGTGTGAGCCGCCCCTGTGGCGGCTTTCATTTTTGGGCTACCGCTCTTTTGGTCGATTTCTGCCTGTCATGATAAGCAGAGGTTGAAAAATCTGCATTTAATCAGTACTCGTTATTTATGAAGAATGAATCGACACCAGATTCGTAGTCACCTTGGAATGACCGCTTCTGCGCCGGAAGCGGTCGTTCGTGTGGGGCGGCTTTCGGCTAAGAGCAGCCGTCCAGCCCATAAAAAACGGACGATGATGCATTTACTGATTCGCCAGGGGTGACAGAAATGGGCTACCTTGTTGACCCAGTTACTCGCGGCTCAGGGAGAGCGACATGTCTGTAGAGATCCAACTTTCGGAAAATGCGACTGAAGCAGAGTGGTTAGGAATTTTGACTCCATTACTGGCCCATAATGTGGCTAACGGTGGGGACGACGCCCATGAAACATTTGCCCTGTTGCTACGAGACCCTGACAGTAACGAAGTTATAGGCGGGCTATACGGCAAGGTCTCATATCGATGGCTGCTTATCGATCTTGTCAGCGTTCCCGAGTCGATGCGTGGCCAAGGTATCGGAGAACGGCTAATGCGCATGGCCGAAGATATCGCTCAGAAAAAGAAATGCACTGGTATCTGGCTTGAGACCTTCAGCTTTCAGGCACCAGGCTTTTATCAAAAACTGGGCTACTCCGAATTCGGACGCCTGGCAGACTATCCGCCGGGACATACCCGGCTCTATTACCAGAAGTCGTTGTGCTGACAACGTTTTGATCTTGGCCCGATAGCTGCTTCATAGCAGACCACAATCGGCCAATTTCAGCCCGTTACGAGAGACAGCTATTGGCCGATAGCAGACATCCGCAAACAACGGCCAGCCAGCAGAAGAGCTTGCCAGTTAGCTTTGAATAGTCCAGAGCATTGTCTGAACCATGATATGGGGATGACTTTCTAAAGGTTCCCATTCATCTATGAATGAAAACCCCTGGTTCAGATAGAAGTTTGAGGCTCTGGTATTGTCGGGAGAAACGTCCAGAAAAACACGATCATGGCCTTTCTCTATCGCGCGAGATTTCACTGCCTCAACCAGCTGAGCTGCCACACCAGAGCCCCGCGCAGTAGGATCAACCCACATCCCGATCAAGTTATAGCGATTCGCGCCACTGACCGCCGCACCGATCATGCCAACCGGTTTATCGTCCTTCACGGCCAGCCAGAATTCAGTTCCGGCCGACGAGGCTCTGTCTTTCCATTGTGCGTCACTGTATAGGGCGGCAGTCTGGTAGCTCACACCAAACGCCGTTGGTGTGTCCAAAAGGGCTGCGAGACGAACTTGCTTCAAAAGCATCCAGTCTTTTACTTCCGTCGGTCGAATGTCCATGTTCTTCCTGAAAATTAGCGAAACTTAAACCTCTCACAAGAATGTCGAGGGAGCAACCAAGTTGTCGTGGAGCGGGGTCGCGATTGGCTGAAAGCAGCAGCTCATGACTGACCTCTTTTGACCATTCGAAGCCCCTAAGAAATCAGTTCCGCATTCAAAATCCTACCCCCTATAGGACGTGGGCTCCAGTCTTGCTAGAGTAGGGCACTTACGGAACCGATTTCTCATTAACTTACTGAAAACATGGAGGTTTTATATGGATTGCAAATCCGCCTACGCCGGTTCGATTCCGACCTCGGCCTCCACTCTTGAAAGCCCCGTAGATTAACGTCTACGGGGTTTTTTATTGCCTGTAGGAAAGTGCTGGAGTTCCGAAACTTTAGAGGGTGGAGTTCCGAAACTATCTCATTTTGAAGGCTGCGCGACCGCACCGATGCGCCTGTAAACGCGCTTGGTGATCTCCTGCTCCGAGTGCCCGAGCAGGAGGCTGGCGTCTGCGATATCAGTAATTTCGGATGCCGCCTTCGGTCGGATATCCTTGAACTGAAACTGTTGGATCTTCTCCGCGTCATCGACTCTGCCCTCACTTGCGGCCAAAGAGCGAGCAGCTTCTCGGGCGTCGTCCCATCTGTTACGCAGCATTTGTTGAGACACGCGCATCCCCGTTCTGCTGAGGATGAAGTGCTGCGAGTTGTGCTGGCTGTTCCTGGCAATGATGTCCTCAATGAGTAGGCCGAGGGTGTTCTTCACACCGCTTGCCTGCATTTGAATCCTGAGACGCTTGCCTGTTTTTCCCTGCTGCACGGTTAGGTAATCCCCCTCGATATCCCCCCGCCTCATTGCGATTACGTCTGCCGGGCGCTGGCCGGTCAGATAGGCCAAGTCCATCGCGTCCCTAAGCTCTTGCGGAGCCTTGCCATATACAGCGGTCCAAACCATTTCATTGGCGTAGTAGTCGCGGACCTTCTCTTTATTCTTCCGGACACCGGCGCAAGGGTTTTCCCGATCCGTAAAGCCCCATTCTCGGGCCATGTTATAGACGTGGGAGAGCAGGGCGATCTCTCTGTTTGCCCTGGTCTTCGCCGTCCTGGCGTCCCGGTACTGCGCAACCATGGAAGGAGTGATCGCATCGATGGGCGCCCCCTCGAACCCTTTGCGTAGGTGCTTGAGCTCTGCCTTGTTGTCTTTCTGCGTCCGTGGCGCTTTTTTCGGGATGATGTCCCGCTCGTACCTGTCAAAAATTCCCTTCATGATCTTCAGGTCTGCCGGCTTTGCCTTGGACTCAAGTTCGGCCCACTTGAGCCTGGCTTTGTCCAAATCTCCACCGAGAGACAATTCCTTTCCGTTTGCATCTCGGTAGTAATAGCCGACCCACACTGTGCCGTTCTTGCGCGGGCGCTTGCGCCGAACCATCCCGGGTGGCAAGTCCCTGTTCTCTGTCTTGCGGGGGCGCATATCAGTTCACTCTTGAAAAGTCTGGCGTCCAAGCCGGTCGTGCCGGAGGCGGATTGTTGTCGACTATGCTGGGGCTGACCATGCCCAGCTTCATGCGCGCGAACATGCGGCCCACCAGGGGGCGACCACCACGGCTTTCGACGTAGACCCAGTTGCGGTCTTTGAGCCACTTTCGTTGGTGGGCTCGGTGTTTGTAACCGGTCAGGTCGGCGAGCTCGTCGTCCGACAGGATCTCTGCCTCCATTACTACCTCCCGCCGCCCGCTATAGGCCGCGCTGTCTTGATGATGTGGATGATGAAACCGAAGGTGAGCAGCATCCAGGCGACGGTGCCGGCGAATGCTGCGATCAGGTGTTGGTCGGTACCGGTCGAGAGCAGCTCCGGCGCCTGCCAGAAAAACCAGAAGATGGACCCCCGCCACGTACAACACGATGGCCGTGATGAGCAGGGTGAGTTTCGTTGCGTACATGGGGTGTCCTTGCCGCGCTGGGCGGCAGAAGGTAGCCCGCCGTTTTCCGGCAGGCTTGTAGAGAAGGGATTCGGGGCTTCTACATCAACGTGGCGAGATATGCCCCTGCGATGTGCCGCCGCAAATCCTGGCGCTCTTCAAGGTCGATGAGGCCCAGCCGAAGCAAGCGGTCGGTCCATCGGTCGTATTTTCGGAAGAAACGATTCCTAGACTTGCGAGTTTTTACTGGCGCAATTGCGATGACTGTTTCTGCGAAATGTTTCATGAGGCATTCCTTGTGGGGGTGAGCCTCAATGGTTGATGTGCCGGGGTGTCGGTTTCCCGACTATTTTCGGCTGAAACTACTCATGGCCTTGACCCCTTTAGATGAAAACGCAGGCGAACCAGAGGGCGGCGGTCATGGCGTCACCTTCGGGCTTTCCCCGGCAACCTGGCAAGAGCCGCAACCATCCCCGCAGGCGCCGCAGAAGTCTTTTCCCGCGGCTACCGTCTCTGCTTCACGTTGCAGGCTTGGGGCGCGGCGCGCCCACCAGCAGACCGGCCCGTCGTCGGTGTCGTGAATGGCCAGACAGAACCAGCCATCGCCTTCTGGACGGTCAGGCTCCCAGTAGCTGCAGTCCGGCTCGCCGGCTTCGAAATAGCGCTCAGAGACCGCTTCGTCGCTGTGGTATTCGAGTTGCACCATCTTCACCTGCAAGCGCTGTGCAGCGATCCAAGCCTTGCACTTATCACCGTCGCCCTCGTCGAAGTCGGGCATATCGGGGTGAGCGAACATGCCGTATTCATCGCGCACGACCGGGGCTGGCTGGATCAATTTGATTTCTTCAGGCATGACTTCGTCCTTGCCGCTATAGCGGCTGACTTTGAAGGGGGAGGGGTTACAGGTTTTGCGGGGGGGGGGGGGTACAGATGTACTCCTCTCAGGAAGTAGTACGCCGGACGGGTAGCATTACGCACCGGTTGTAAGGCATGCCACGGAACACTCCCATCGGCACCTTGCCCCAGGTCGCCGTGTCATCATTCAGCGTCTCGTCGCCTTCCTGGATAATGTCACCGTCACCCAGCAGCCTGTAGGTTGGCTCCGACAGCACCACCGCAACCGGCGCGGGCTGTTCGGCTGGGCGGGTGTAGAGCATCACTCGCTCGCCATGCTTGAGCGTTACAGTGCTCGCATAGATCGCATGCGTTATTCCGGCCGAGGTCATTACGCCTTCGATGATTGCGTCCGGCTCGCCCTGGGGGCGGGTGGCTGGCTTGGCGAGAAGGGCGCGCAGCTCGTCGGCAGTCGTCCAGGCTCCGTGCCCCTGTAGGATGCGTACAGCTCTTTCCAGTAGCTCGTGTGTTTCGTTATTCATGGCTCGCGCCCTCGGCGGCCTGCTGTTCCTGGCGCAGCGCTTGTTGCACTGCCTCGACAACCCGGCGCAGGTATGTGTATTCGTGGTTTTCCTCGACAGCCTTCCCATCGAGCGGGTAGTGCCATTCGTCCCCGAACAGTTCGGTCAGCAGCGCGCTGTGATGCCAGCACTCGCTCGATCTCTCCACGCTGCGCAGAATATCGATGTCGTCCCAGAGCTGTCGGGCTTCGCTGTTGCTCAGCTCGCCCAGTTCCCAGTCATGGCGACCTGTCTGCTGTCGGCGGCGCTGTACGATGCACTTCTGGGCCAGTGCGTGCAGCGCGTTGCCGCTGAACACCGTAGGGCTGATACCGCGATCCAGGCAATTCAGGATGTAGTCCCAGCCACAATCGGCGACAAACTCGGCGACGGTACGCGGGCCCATGCCTCCCCAGTAAGCGTTCCAGCTATTGTCCCAGCAGTTGATGGTGATCTTGCCCTGGGCCGTCTGGTAGTTCGGGTCGGATTTGGTCGGGCAGTCGCGCCGGCCGAAGTCCTCGAGGAAGACGGTGATAGGGTCGAGCCGCGGCGCGCCTGTGATCACCAGCTTTGTGACTGTCGAGCGCACGACCTGCAGCGGCGCGGCAACTTGGTTTTGAGTGGTCATGCTGCCTCCTTCGGCGTGTACGTAAGCGTGCCGTCGAGGATCGCTTCCTTGATGGCTTCGAACTCCCATGCGTAATACTGCGAATCGACATAGACGCGCATGCCTTTGCGGTAGTCGTGCTTCTTGCGCCGAATGAATGCTTCCGCCGCGTCCTTGGTGAAGTGCGCGTTGATGTATTCCCAGCTTTCGCACCAGCCAGTGACGGAGCGCCCTTCCAGCTCACCGAGGACATACCACTGATCTGACTCGTCGGCCTTCATGAACTGGCAACTCGACCAGGCCTGCATTGCCTTGTTCAGAGCCGCGCGCTCATCTTCGTCTTGGTCGTCCCAGTATTCCTTCGGCGAGAACCATTCGCCCTCGTTGCAGTGATCGATCAGAACTCGGTTGTCGCTGTAGTCGGTGTCTATTCCGTAGGTAATGCGCCTGGCCTGGACGATGAAGATCGCCGCCGCGGTGCAGTGATCGTGCACACCGGCACCAACACAGTCATGGCGAAGGCGCGTCACGAAATCGGCCCAGGTCGCAGCATTCAGGTCGCAACCGTTAGCCAGACTTGGCGCGGGCTCAGCGAGTTTGTTTTCTGTAGGCATGGTGAGTCCTTGCCGGGCCAGGCCCAGGCGGTGGGTGCTACGATGGCGCCTCACTCAAACGAGCAAGCCCATGACAAAGCACGATATTTATGATGAGCACGAAGGCTTTCAGCTCTGGAACTACATGGAGTGCGAGAAGGACGAGGAGGGCCGGGAGACCTGGCGGATCAACGTCGAAGTGAAGCGGGGCGGCGAAGTGGTGGTGCCGGTTGTTGCGGGTGATCGCACCTACGTTGACCGTGGCCTGGCGCAGGTGGCCGGCCGAGAGCTGGGTGCCAAGCTGGTAGCCGGCAGGGCTTAAGCCGCCTCCGACACCCGTTCAGTAACGCGCCACGGGTCATTGGCCCGCGCCAGTGCCGCCATCGGCGGTGGGCTGACGCTGTTGCCGCACATGTGCACCTGTTGGGTCTTGGTGAACGGCTTGCCGTCGGCGCCATGGCTGATGATGTAGTCGGCCGGGAAGCCCTGGGCCTTGTACAGCTCAGCCGGTTTCAGCATCCGCAGGCAGATGTCGACGATCACATACGGCGTTCCCTGGAGCATTACGGTGACCATGGCCAAGCGATCCTTGGTGGTGATGGTCGGTGCAGGTGAGTCGCAGGCGCTGATGTTCTCGGTGCCGTAGTAGCTAATCAGGAATGCGGCGACACGCAGGGCGCCCGCCTCATGCTCTGGCGATAGTGTCAGCGATACCAGCGAGCTCTTGCCGCCGCCACCGGCGGTGATGGTAGGTGCCGGTTCTTCCAGGCCCTGGCCAACACTGGCGCCAAACGCCCGCTCCATGAATGCGCTGGCCAACCCGTGGTGCTGGCCGCCGGCGCTGATGGTGTGCAGCGGGTCGTTTACGTCCCGTGCGTCACAGTGACCGCGCAAGTGCACAAGGTTCGCTGCCACCAGTTGCTGCTGGCTGCCGGTGTTAGTCACCGTGGTCATTGGGTCTTCGATGCTCTTGGCGGCCGTGGTGTTGAATCCGCCATTCATCTGGGCCATGAACACCGTGGATATGCCCATGGCATGAGCGGCCCCGGCCGGCCGCTGATAGTTACCGCCGCTGGTGATGGTCGGCAGTGGTTCATCCAGCGCCTTGCCCGCGTCGTTGAATCTAAACTTCACCAGGTGCGCTGATGCGATCGAGTGCCCGCCGCTTGCTGTGACGGTGCCCAACGGGTCAGCAGAGGATTTGCAACCGTCTCCCCAGCGCTGAACGCCTCCCGGCTTCCCTTCGCCGTGGGCTGCGGTAACCATCACGGGACTGATCAGTGTCAACTCGCCGCGGTTCGCGCAGGTCACCGTGGGCAGAGGGTCGAGCGGGTCATTGATCCGGTCGCTGCCCTGGTGGGTTGCCGGGGCAATGATTGGGCTCACCACCGAGAAGGCGCCGCCCTTTGGGTAAGAGGTGATGGTGCGCAGCGGTTCATCAGCCGACTGAACTGCCTCCCCTGACCAGTTGGCAATCGGGACAATGAACGGCGCCGGGTTGTCGATGACAAACTTCTTCATGCCCTTGGCGACACGGCGCAGAGTGGCCTGGGCCAGGTCTTTCTTGCGGCCGAAGATGCTTTTGCCCAGGTCGCTGAAATCGATGCAGTCGGCGGCGGTTTTCCACTTCTGCTGTCCCTTTGCTGGGGTCTTTGCGTGAGTGGGGGCCGGCCACACGATCGGCTGGCCATCGCACCGCGCGATCATGAACAGCCTCTCCCGGCTCGTCGGTGCGCCGAAGTCGCACGCTTTGATCACCTTCCACTCAACGACGTAGCCCATGCCTTCCAGCAGGGCCACGAAACGGCGCCAAGTGCGGCCGCGCTGCTTCGGGTCTGGCACCAGGAACTGGTTGGATACTGGCACCTGTTCGCCCGGCGCTGCCACTCGGTTGGTGGTCTTTCCTTTCTGGGTCGGGTGCGGCACCTGGTCCAGGGTCACCACGCGCCCGGTTGCCTTGTCGCGCTTGGCGATCAGGCGCCCCCACTGCAGGATCTGCTTCACGTTCTCCAGGCTGATCACCCGGGGCCGCTTCATGCCTGCCCACTTCAGGCCGATCCACGACAGATTGCGGATCTCGCGCTTGCGGGGTTGGCCGCCGGCTGCCTGGCTATGGTGGGTGCAGTCCGGGGACATGTGAAACCAGCCGACGGCCTTGCCGCCGCATTCGGTATCCGGATCACCCTCAAACACGTCGGTGGTGAAGTGCTTGGCGCCCGGGTGATTTACGGTGTGCATGCTGATTGCCTGGGGGCTGTGGTTTTTCGCCACATTCACCGTGCGGCCCAGGCCTATCTCCAGACCGGTCCCGGCTCCGCCGCCACCGCAGAAGAAATCGACAACGATCTCATCGTCCTGAGGGTTGAAGCCGAGGCCGTATTGGGTTTTGAAATCAAAGGGGTGTTTCTTCTGTTGTGCGGACATAGGGGATCCTCGCCGGCTGGCGTGATTCGTTGGAGTGGGGTATTACGGGGGCCCGGTAGGGCGTTGGCTCAGGCGGCTACGGCGTCTTCGAACTTGATCAGCAGGCTGCGGGTGTCGTTGGTGCAGCCGTCTTCTTTGACGCAGTACATGGCCGGGGTGTGCTCGTAGATCCGTGTGATCAAGCCTTGTTTGACCCTGGTGCCAATAGGCAACGGCGGCTCGGGCTTGAACTCTTCGGCCCACGCTTTAACCGCCATGTCCTCGGCCCGATCTACGAGATAGTCGACCTCGTCCAGCGCTTCCATGTCATCCCGCGTAGTGTCCCAGGACGCATACTTATCTAGCTCCTTTGCCAGCTCAAAACCGTCCATGTGGCGGCGGTAGTGCTGGGCGATGGCGTCGGCGTCCCCATTGATCTTTTCAGCAACAACGGTGCAAGCCGCGAGGATCATTGCTTTATCAGCTTTCGGGCGCGGAGGAATGTTGCTCATGGATTATCTCCAGTAAGGCGCCGCCCTCCGTGACCGGTGGTGGCAATTTGGTTTGGGGTGGGGTATTACAAGTGACCGGCATGGAGCCGGATCAAGGAGTTTCAAATGTCTGATGTAAACCCGGAAATTCACCAGCAAGCGTTGGTTGCGGTGCTGGCTGCTGCAAAAGAACAGGGTCTCGACCCTGCAAAAGTTGTTGATCGTGCAAGCGAATTGCTGAATGACTCAAACGGCACCACGCTGTTTATTCCTTCGCGGGACGTGGAGCATGTCGAGCTTGAGCTGAGTCTGGCTTACGCCAAAATTAAAGGCCTCTATTGATCTTCGCAGATTAATAAGGACTGACGCTTGTTGAAGCGTCCAAGCAGTCGCGACACGTTTTCGGGGATCTCGTAACTGTGTCGCGGCGGAGCGAGAAACTTAGCTGACCCAGCCGGGCCCAGGCCGTGCAGATGGTGAACCATCAATGTCATGGCCTCGCCCTGTTCCTCAATGCCGTGCCAGGCCATCAAATCAGCCAAGGCCTGGCGGGTGCCGGCCATCGTGTGTAACCGCAATTCTTCCTCGCCGCGAGTCTTTCGCCTCGCCGCAGTCTTTGCTGATCGTTCTTTCTGCGCGGCAGCCATGGCCTACCTCTTCTATTCCGCTGGCCGGCATTGCGAGCCAGGTTTGACGTTTGCGTTGCTGGATGCGGGCTATGCGGCGCATGAAGTGCCCTGGCGCGCTTTGGGGTAGTCGATGCCGTGGGCGGCGATGATCCGCTCGAAGGCCTTATTGCTGATCGCCAGCCTTCCGCAGCACTGGCGCCGGGTAATGCCCAGCTCCAGGAAAGCGCGAATTCGCTCGGCATATTTCGCGTCTCGGGCTTCCAGCTGTTCCAACTGCTCGGCGCCGTGTGCTCCTCCACGAGTTGGCTTCTTGAACTTGATCCCATGTTCTTGAGCCATGCTGCATAGGGTCCGCCTGCTGATGCCCAGGATGGCTAAAGCCTCGGATTGGGTGTGAGTCGGGGCCAGGGCGATAGCGCGCTCGACATTCCTCATCCGCTTTTCCGTGCGCCCATTCACCGGGGCCGGCGGCAGAGGGACTGCCTCAACCCGGCGGCGAACGAACGGCTTGGGCGCCGGCGGCATCTGGTTGCTGTAGGTGATTTCCTTAGGTATGTAGCCGCTGGCCGGCCCGACTTCGATCTGGCCGCCGCGCGCCAAAAACTCGGCTATCTGTTCGGCCAACTCATCGTGGAACGGGCGCAGCCGTTCGACTTCGTTCTGCAGGATGCTGATCATGCTGACTGCCTCCCTTTGTTCAGTTCAGCCTTGCGGATCTCCTTGGCGGCGACCAGTGCAGGCTTGAGGTTGTCGAAGCCGTGACCACTTGCGTGGGCGCGCCGAAGGCAGTCCTCGACGCCTATCAGGCCGCCTACCAGCCTGCTCGCCTGGGAAACTGACAGGCCTTGCTCGTGTCCTTTACGAGCAAGGCCCCTCAGACGCTGATTTGGCTGCCTTCGGCATGTCCCGATCCGACATTCCTGATGTGGAGTACGAGGTTTGGCCAGGGAACTGGCCAGCCTTCCTGCTCTTCGAGGCTTTGTCCACCCAGTGGCGCGTGGGTATGGGCGGGGCGATAGGCCTCGATTACAACGCCATCCCCCCAGTCGCCAGCATGATCGGCCTCAAGCGTCGAGAAGTGCGGGAGGTATTCCCTGACATTCGGGCTATGGAAGCCGAAGCCATGCTCGTTATGAGCGAATCGAAATAGCGGAGCACGCATGACCTCCATCTTAGAGCTCGGTATTAAGGTCGACTCGACCGATGCGGTGCAGGCGAGCTCCGATCTCGACAAGTTGACCGAGGCAGGTGGCCGTGCCGAGAAATCAACCAGCGCACTTGGAGAGACCTCCGAGCAAGCGCAGGCGCGAATTCTGGAACTGGCCAAAGCCGCTGTTGCGGCAAAGGAAGCCCAGCAGAATCTTTCGAATGTTGCGACAGGGCTGTCTGAGGCGCAGCAGGGGCTCATCACCTCAACTGCTGGATCTGCTCAGGCACAAGCCCAGGCCTCAGCCGCGCAAAGGGAGACCGTCGTCTCCACCGACCGCTTGGCGGCTTCCAGTGCAAGAGCGACAGCAGCAACAACAGCCCAGCAAAGCGAGCTTCAACAACTGCTGGAGCAGATAGACCCGACCACTCGCGCACTCAATCGGCTGGATGAGCAAGAGCGCCAACTTGCGCAGCAGAAGAAACTCGGTCTCGATCCCGAAACTTTCAGCGCGTACCAATCCAAGATCGATACAACTCGTTCAAATCTGTCCAGGTTTGATGATTCGCTGAGCCGGACCGGGAACACTGCCAAGCAAACCGCTGCTGCACTGCGGGGCGTGCCAGCGCAATTCACGGACATATTCGTATCGCTTCAAGGCGGACAAGCGCCCCTGACGGTGCTGTTGCAACAAGGCGGTCAGCTGAAGGATATGTTTGGCGGCATTGGCCCCGCAGCGCGGGCTATGGGTGGCTACATCCTGGGCCTGGTGAACCCCTACACACTTGCAGCTGCTGCTGTAGGGGTGCTGGCACTGGCCTACTATCAGGGCTCAAAGGAGCAAGACGCCTTTCGGCTATCGCTTGTGACTACAGGGAATGCCGCGGGCACCACCACAACAGCGCTGGCCGCTATGGCCCAGCGCGTCAGCTCAACGGTAGGTACTACTGGCGAAGCCGCCGCAGCCCTCGCACAGCTGGCAGGAACAGGGAAGATCGCGAGTTCGAGCTTTGAGGAAATCGCCGCCGCAGCAGTTTCCTATGAAAAGGCCACTGGAAGAGCGGTCTCTGAGACCATCGCCGAGTTCGTAAAGCTCGCAGATGACCCTGTAAAAGCGGTCGCGGAACTGAACAACAAATACAACTTCCTCACTGCCTCGGTGTACGAGCAGGTGCGCGCTGCTCAGGAAATGGGGGAGAAGGACGCGGCCGCCAGCATTGCTCAAGAAGCATTGGCGCGAGCTTTAAGCGAGCGCGCCGCGACCATGAAAGCAAACCTTGGCACCCTCGAACGGGCCTGGAATGACTTGGCCGGCGCGGCTAAAAGCGGTTGGGATGCGATTCTCGGGATTGGGCGCGAGTCAAGTTCAGGGCCAGACGTAAAAGCCATTCAGCAGAAAATCAACTATCTGAGATCGACGCTGGATACGGCCTACGAGGATGATGACGCAAAGGATCGGATTAAATCCCTCCAGGCAGAGCTCGACGCCTTCCAGAAAAAGTCGAAGGCGGAGCAAGACGCCGCAGATGCCACGGCGAATGCTGCTCGTGTCCAGCGTGACGGACAGGCCGCTTACGAAGGATTCCAAAAGAGCCTTGAGCAGAACTTCACCAAGCGCCAAAAGATGAACAAGGCGCTGGAGGATGAAGAAAAACGCATAAGCGCCGCACGAGCAGCCGGCTACACGATTACAGCCAAGCAGGAGCAAGACGCCCTAAAGGCAATTCGTGAAAACACGGTGTACAAGGAGGCGGCAGGTAAAAAGCCTGCCGCCTACCGAGAAGATGCGGGCGTGAAGGCTCTAGACCAGGCTCGCCAGCAGTTTGCAGTTCTGGAGCAGCAGAATGCTCTGATCGGTGCCCAAAAAGGCGAAGTGGACAAGCTTGGAGCGGCTGGGCAGGCTTTGGTCAAGTGGGAGCAGGAGCTGGCAGACATCAAAGCCAAGAAGGTTTTGACGGCGGATCAGAAGGCATTGATCGCAAGCCAGGACCTTATTACCGCCCAACTCAAGAAGAACGCAGGCCTGGAAAAGGAGATAGCGCTCAAGAAGCTTTCCGAAGAGGAGGGCCGAAAGTTGTCGGCGTTCCAGACAAACCAGTCCAGTCAGTTGGCCAAAGCCCAGGCGGGGCTCGATAGCAGCCTGGCCGGTGCGAGCTTGGGGGATCAGCAACGTCAGCGCATGCAGGAACGCTTCAGCATCGAGCAGCAATACCAGCAACAGATGGACAACCTGCTCCAGCAGCGAAACGAAGGCAGAATCAGCCCAGGGCTTTATCAGAAGGAGAACGATGCGCTGCAGCGATCTCTGGACGATCGCCTGGAAATGCAAGAGCGGTATTACTCGGATGTGGATCAGGCGCAAGGCAACTGGGCAAACGGGGCTCGTTCAGCGTTCTCCACTTACTTGGAGTCTGCGAAGGACGTTGCCGGACAGACCAAAAGCCTGTTCACCAACGCCTTCAGCTCGATGGAAGACGCGATCGTCAACTTCGCGTTGACCGGAAAGCTGTCGTTCGCTGATTTCGCCAAGTCGATCATTGCCGACATGGCGCGGATTGCTGCCCGCCAGGCGGCATCGTCGGCGCTTAGCTCGCTGTTTGGGATGGCGGCGTCCGCTGCTGGATCTTACTTCGGCGGCGCTGCCTCTGCGGGCTCTACCCAGGCCGGTTACACCTCTGGAACGGACTTCTCCAGCTACCAGGCCAAGGGTGGCGGATGGGATGGCGGTGTTCAGTTTTTCAAGGATGGCGGCGCCTTCACGAACAGCATTGTGAGCAAGCCCGCAGCTTTCGGGATGGCCGGCGGCAAGACCGGAATTGTTGGCGAAGCAGGGCCTGAGGCAATCATGCCTCTGACACGGACCGCAGGTGGCGCTCTGGGCGTTCGGGCACTGGGGGGCGGGCAAAGCTCCAGCAACAACCAGGTGGTGATCCAGCAAAGCTTTGCGGTGCCTGAAGGTCAAGGCGGTGCGAGTGACGCGGATAGCCAGGCCGTGGCCCAGGCCTACGCGAAATCGGCCAAGCAGGGCGCCCAGGAGCAGATCGCGAAAGATCTTCGCCCCGGCGGCCAGATCTGGGCCGCAATCAACGGTCGATAAATCAGCAGCCCCATTTCGGTGGGGCTTTTTTATGCCAGGAGGAAAACATGGCTACGGAAACTTTCACCTGGACACCGAACGGCGACCCGGCGGCAACCATCAACTTTCGCACGAAGTCTGCCAAGTTCGGTGATGGCTATGAGCAGAAGGCTGCGGACGGCATCAACAACCGCACGCAGTCTTGGCCCCTCACGTTCTCCGGCCAGAAGGCGCGCATCAAGGAAATCATGGTGTTCCTCGATCGGCAGGCGGGCGCGACACCGTTTTACTGGACCGATCCGCTTGGCGACCAGCAACTCTACCGCTGCGCCGAGTATCAGCCCAAGGCCATGGGCGGCGACACCTACACCCTGACTGCTACCTTCGAACAGGCATTCCACCCATGAGCATTGACCCACTGAATCTTGGTAGTGCGCCTGATGACGGCACTGGGCAAGACTTGCGCTCCGGTGGTCAGGTCATCAACGACAACTTCGCCGAGCTCGATACCCGAACTGCCGCCGCTCAGGCCGCTGCCGATGCTGCCGAACGGATGCTGGTCGCGGGCGATAACATCCAGATTGACCGAACCGATCCTGATCACCCTGTTATCAGCGCTTCGGGTGGTGGTGCCGGGACTGTTCAAACAGTTGCGGGCGTCACTCCGGACGGGGGTGGTGACATCCCCACGGCCGGTTTGTCCTCTGCGCTTGGACTGGACAACAAGGTCGACAAGGTGCCGGGCAAAGGCCTGTCGTCAACTGACTTTACATCGGTCGAGAAGACCAAGCTCGCGGGCGTGTCCACGGACGCCACCAAGAACGCCACGGATGCCGCCTTGCGCGACCGCGCGACCCACACCGGGACCCAGCTTGCGGCGACCATCAGCGACCTGGCGGCAGCAGTTCGCGCTATCACCCTGGCCGGCCTGTCGCTGGAGAATGCCGCTATCACGTCGGCGGACAGCATCCTGGTGGCCCTGGGGCGTGCGCAGGGGCAGCTCAACCAGAAGCTTGGTCTGTCCGGTAAGGCCGCTGATTCTGCGCTGCTTAATGGCCAGAACGCGGCGTTCTATACCAAGGCCATGGTCGGCGCTACGGCCTCCGTCGCCGGAGCCGCAGGATTGGTTCCCGCCCCAGCGGCTGGAGATCAACTTAAGTTTCTCTGCGCGGACGGAACCTGGAAGGTGGTTTCAGGCGATAGCGGTTCCGGGCAGCCTGTCGGCGGCCTGGTTATCTGGGATATCTCCGAGGCGACATTGCCAGCTGGATACATCCCGCGTAGCGGCCAGCTCGTAACGCGCGCCATGTGGCCCCAACTGTGGGCTCTGGTATCGGCTACCGCCCTGACCGATGCTAACTGGATCGCAAACCCACTCAGCCGGGGTAAGTTTTCCAGCGGTGACGGGTCGACCACGTTTCGTATGCCGGACCTCAACGGCAAGTACTCAGACGGCTTGACCCCGGCAGCCTTCTTGCGGGGCTACGGATTCCGTTCGGCTGGTGAAGCGGGCTTGATGCAGGTTGATAACTTTCAGGGCTTCAGGATGCGTACCGCCGTCAACGGCGGTACGGCAAACGCAGCAAACCTTAACCCATATTTCGGCGGCGATACTGCAACCATGGGGCAGCTTGCTGGCGCCAACGGCGTGGCTGCGGGCTACTCTACCTACGCCACTGGATTCGTAACCGATGGAACAAACGGAACCCCTCGTATCGGCCTTGAAACCCGCCCATTCAGTTCATCGGTTATCTGGTGCTGCATCGGCGGGACAACGGCGGTCAACCCTGGCACGGTCGATATCGCCGCAACGGCTGCGCAAGTTGCCGCGCAGGCTTCGCAAATTCAGAATCTGCAAGCTAATGCTCAGTCGACAATCGTTTACCCAAATGGGGGCACCGCGGCTACCCCGGCTCTTGCTCAGGTAAACAGCCGATACCTCGTCGCGAATCCCTACCCCGGTTTTTTCGTTGCCTGCTACGTGCAAATTCAGATATCCGGTAACTGGGGCAACCCCGAATTTGTTGGGACCGGGACCGGCTCATCTATCGGGGTTCGAGCGAACCTGTTCGGTGCCAACATCGTAGTCCAGACCGGGACCGGGTTTATAGGCACCTCGAGCAACCAGACAGGTGACCCGTTTGGGATTTCGGGGGCAAATACCGCCCCATCCCCGATTCGCGTTATCGTAGTTAAAACAGGGCTTGCGCTATGAAAGTTTTTGCGAGAATTGGCTTCAATGACCAAACTATTATTGAGACTGAAGACCTTCCCGAAGGGTTCGCGGACGGCATGATAGAAATGGTTGGTCCCAGGCCGGACGGGGAATTTTCAAGCCTCTACGTGGCGCTTGAAGACGGAACTTGGGGTGTTTCTGAAACCTTGAGGTGGGGAAAACTGGCCCTCATCGAAGATGCTTGGCGAGCAATCGAGATGCCTATCGCCCGCGAAAACGTCACAGCCATCGAATTCGGAGACGACCAAATCCCCGGCACCGCCGCCGATTGGAAAGCCTACTGGCTCGCACTGCGAGCGTGGACCGAAAGCGCCGAGGGCTACCCTGATTCAACCCACCGGCCACTCAAGCCAGCCTGATACACCGCCACCCGCCATCGAGCGGGTTTATTTTTGCCTGAGGAAATACCATGCCGATCACGGCCGATATCCAGACCCTGGAGCCTGGCGCGTGGGTGGAGCTTTTTGAGCTCGACGCCACCGTCCTTGGCGCCGAGCTTTACCGCTTCCACGGCTACCCCCAGCAGGCCTCGATCTTCTGGCAAGGCAACGAGTATTCACCCTGGCCGATCAAGGCTGAGGGGTTTGAGATGACCGGGCAGGGTGCCCAGCCGACTCCAACGCTTTCTGTCGGCAACGTTGGCGGGTTTATCACGGCGCTGGTGTTGTACTTCGAGGACTTGGTCGGGTCGAAGCTGATCCGCCATCGAACCCTGGGCAAGTACCTGGATGGCCAGCCCGAGGCCGACCCTGATGAAGAGCTGCCGCCCGACATCTGGTACGTCGAGCGCAAGTCGGCCGAGAACAACGAAACCGTGCAGTTCGAACTGGCCACGGCCTTGGACTTCGCGGGTGTCCAGCTCCCGCGCCGGCAGATCGTGGCCAACGTCTGCTGGTGGTTGAGCTGCGGCGGTTACCGCGGGCCGTACTGCGGCTACAACGGGCCGCCCGTGGCTGATGAGAACGACGTCATTGTCACGGATGCAGCCAAGGACAAATGCGGTGGACATTTACACAGCTGCGAACTGCGGCATGGCAAGAACAACCCACTGCCTTTCGGTTCATTCCCGGCCGCGGGCCTGCTTCGGAGCTGACCATGAACAAAGCAAATAGAGCAGCAATCGAACAGCATGCCATGGTCGAGTATCCCAAGGAGTGTTGCGGGCTTCTGGTGCGAGAAGGGCGCAAGGAGGTCTATGTGCCTTGCCGCAACACCGCGTCCACGCCGAGTGAACACTTCCGTCTGGCGCCCGAGGACTATGCAGCCGCCGAGGACCGCGGCCGGGTGCTCGCTGTCGTGCATAGCCACCCCGACTATCCAGCGGCCCCAAGTGAGGCTGATCGCGTCTCCTGCGAGGCCTCAGGCCTGCCCTGGCACATCCTGGAAGTCCGAAAGGGTGACGATGGTGAGCTGCGCCCCGGCGAGTTGGTCAGCTTCACGCCCGAGGGGTACGAGGCACCTTTGATTGGCCGCAAGTTTGCCCACGGCGTGCACGACTGCCTGAGCATCATCCTCGACTTCTACGGGCGTGAGATGGGCATCGAGCTGGGCGATTACGAGCGGGAGGATGGCTGGTGGGACAAAGGCGGCAACCTCTACCTAGAGAATCTGCCAGCGGCCGGATTCGAGAAGGTCTCAACCCTGGAACATGGCGACATTGTGCTGATGCAGATCCGGTCTCCAGTGCCGAACCACGCCGGGATCTACCTGGCCGACGGTGTGCTGAAGACCGAGCCCGAGCACTTCCCGGCGCCTGGGTCGATCCTCCACCACCTCTATGGTCGGGACAGCAAACGCGACACGTATGGCGGGTACTGGGGGGAGGTGACGGTCAGCTATTGGCGGCACACAAACGTTTCTTTATAGCTGGCCCACGGAATAGATGGGGAATCCATCCTTTGGCTGGGCGGTTGTGGCTCAACTTCGACTGATCCCCGACCCCGAACCTCCGGGTTTTTGCGCTTCCTGCTGATGATGGTAGATTGCCGAGATCAACCCGGAGGATGCCATGAAGACACTTTTTCTAATTGCGGCGCTCGTCATAGCGCCATTTTGTACAGCTCTTGCGAAAGACCCGGGCCAGTGCAAGAAGATTTCGGAACTCGCCGGGGATGCAATGAAAAGTAGGCAGGATGGTGAGCTCTTGGAAAATGCCATCTCGGCGGTTGGAGATGGAAGCAAGTTCTCTGAAGGCATGGTCATGAAGGCATACCAGGTTAGGGTGTTCGCGGACCAGGCGGAAAAGAAAGCCGCTATAGCCGAATTCAAGAATGGCGCTTACCGAGAGTGTTATGAAGCTCACAACTAGAAACTAACTGGTCACGGACCCGCCTAGAGCGGGTTTTTTATTGCCCGGAGAATTTATGTCGCGGACTGTTGAAAAAATGCAAACCGTTCTGCTGTCTGGCTCGCTGGCTCAACAGTTCGGCCGGCGCCACAGGATGACTACAGGCACAGGCTGGCGGGACATCATGGGCTACTTCAGACAGTTTCCCGGATTTGAAAAGTACATTCTTGAGAGTTCAAGCAAGGGTTTACGTTTTGCGATATTCAACGGCAGGGAGAACCTTTCCGAGGGCGACTTCGAAAAGCCTACAGGCCGTGATGTGATCCGGATCGTGCCTGTCATCTCTGGGTCGAAACGGGCTGGCCTTCTGCAGACGATTGTTGGCGTGGTGCTGATCGCTGCCTCATATGTTACCGGCGGTGCAACATTGGGACCTGGCCTTGCCTTGGTCGCCGGCGGCGTGATCCAGATGCTCAGCCCTCAAGCAAAAGGCCTGGGCACCCAGGACAGCCCCAACAACCGACCCAGCTACAGCTTTAACGGCCCGGTGAACACCAGCGTCCAGGGCAACCCAGTCCCATTGCTTTACGGTCGAATGATCGTCGGCAGCGCGGTGATCAGCGCCGGGATTTACTCCGAAGACCAGATGTAGCTCGAACCCCAGCCAGCAGGCCCGCCATGAGCGGGTTTTTTTTCGTCTGAAGGAAAGCCATGACCACCAAGAAAATCACCGGCCGCAAGGGCGGCGAGTCGAAGCCGCGCCCCTCTGTTGAGGCACCCGATAGCCTGCAAAGCACTGCCTACGCGCGCATCCTGGACCTGGTGAGCGAGGGGGAGATCCGCGGCCTTGCCAGTGGCATGCGCTCCGTATTCCTCGACGAGACTCCGCTCTCGAACGCTGATGGCGGGATCAACTTCAGCGGCGTGACGTTGGATGCGCGCACGGGCAGCCAGGATCAGCTGCATATCCCCGGCTTCCCGGCCGTGGAGAGCGAGGTCAGCGTCGGTGTCGAGCTGCGTTATGGCCAGCCCTGGGTGCGCGCGGTCACCAACCTTCAGCTTTCTGCCGTGCGCATTCGCCTTTCGGTGCCGCGCCTGGCCCAGACGAACACCAGCAATGGCGACACCAACGGCTACACCGTCCAATACCTGATCGAGGTGGCCACTGACGGCGGCGCATATGTTCCGGTTTTGACCTCGGCCTTCAGCGGCAAGACCTCGACCAAGTACGAGCGATCGCACCGTGTTGATCTGCCGCCGGCGGCATCGGGCTGGCAGGTGCGTGTAACTCGCCAGACGCAGAACTCGACAAGTAGCGCAATTGCCGACACCACCAACATCGACGCAATCACCGAGGTCATCGATGCCAAGCTGCGTTACCCCGGGTCGGCCATCATTGGCCTGCAGTTCGATGCCTCGCAGTTCCAGTCGATCCCTACACGCTCGTTCGACCTGTACGGCCGGATCATCAAGGTCCCGAGCAACTACGACGCCGAGAATCGGATCTACACCGGGGTGTGGGATGGCAGTTTCAAGACCGCATGGACGGACAACCCGGCCTGGATCTTCTACGACCTGCTGCTGCACTTCCGCTATGGCCTGGGCCACCTGCTGAACGCCGGCCAGGTCGACAAGTGGGAGCTGTACCGGATCGGCCAGTACTGTGATCAGCCGGTCCCGGACGGAAAGGGTGGTACCGAGCCGCGATTCACATGCAACCTGTTCTTGTCGGTTCGCGCCGACGCCCTGAAGGTGCTGCAGGACCTGGCCACTACGTTTCGTGGCATGGCCTACTGGGCGGCGGGCTCTGTTATGGCCGTGGCCGACATCCCCGAAGACCCGGTCTACACCTATTCGAACGCCAACGTCATTGAAGGCAAGTTCGGCTATTTTGGGTCGGCGAAGAAGAGCCGCTACACAGTGGCCCTGGTGAGCTGGAACGACCCGACGGACTTCTACCGGCAGAAGGTCGAGTATGTCGATGATCAAGCCGGTATCACCCGGTACGGCATCCAGCAGACCGAGATCACTGCCACTGGCTGCACATCGCAGGCCCAGGCCCAGCGCGTGGGCAAATGGGCGCTGCTGACTAACCGCCTGGAGACGGAGAGCGTCGGCTTCTCCGTGGGCCTCGACGGTACCCTGGCGCGCCCCGGGCAGATCATCCGCATCGCTGACAACGATCGGGCCGGCCGGCGCATCGGCGGTCGCCTGCGCTCGTCCACGATCAACACGCTGGTGCTCGACGCAGACGTGAAGGCGTACCCGGGCGACACCATCACGATCATCATGCCCAGCGGCAAAGCTGTATCGCGCGTCATCAAGTCGTCGGGCTATCCGTTGACCTGGGACAGCAGCGGCATCAAATGGGACAACGGCAGCATCACCTTTGACACCACGGGCTTTCCGGCCGAGGTCCAGCAGGTGGTACTAGCCGAGGACTTGGACGACCTGCCGCCCCAGCATTCGATGTGGGCGATTGACTCGGCCACCTTGGCCACGCAGTTGTTCCGTGTGATGTCTGTGGCTGAGGACTTCTCCGACACCGATATCAAGTTCACCATAACCGCGGTGCGCCACAACGCGAGCAAGTTCGGCGCCATCGACAACGGTACGCGCATCGAGCGTCCGCCAGTGACGGTGATCCCTCCGAGCGTCCAGCGCCCGCCGACGAACGTCACGGTCAGCAATGACCACTTTGTGGATCAGGGCAGCGCAATCAGCGTGATGACCATCGCCTGGGAGAAGCCAGAGGCCGCGATCGCGTACGAGGTCTACTGGCGCAAGAACGACGGTGACTGGATCTTCGCCGGCCGCACCGGCACCACGTCCATTGATGTGAGCGGTATCTACGCCGGTCGCTACGTGGCGAAGGTGCGGGCCATCAACTCGCTCGATATTGGCTCAGTGTTCGCCACTTCGGTTGAAACTGTGCTGAACGGCAAGACCACGCCGCCGCCGGTGCCGTCCTCGTTCACCGCGGAGTCGATCGTGTTCGGCATCAAGCTGAAGTGGGGTATTCCGGCCGGGCTCAGCACGGCCGACCTTCAACGGACTGAGATCTGGTACAGCCAGACCAACCAGGTCGGCACGGCGATAAAGTTCGGTGATTACGCTTATCCGCAGACAGACCTGACGATCATGGGGCTGGCCGCCGGCGTGCAGTTCTTCTTCTGGGCCCGCCTGGTCGATCGTATCGGCAACGAGGGGGCATTTTTCGGGCCGGTCACCGGGCAGTCGTCGTCGGACGCTAGCCCGATCCTGGATTACCTCAACGACCAGATCACCGAGACCCAGTTAAGCCAGCACCTGCTGGAGAAAATCGACTCGGGCGGTGGTGCGTCGGTGGAGGTTGAAGAGCTGAAGACCGAACTGGCAGCGATGTACACGATCAAGACCCAGCTCACTGTCGACAATAAGCCTTACCTGGCCGGCATAGGGGTCGGCGTGGAGAACGACGAGGGGATCATCACCAGCCAGGTGCTGATCGCTGCAAGCCGGTTCGCCATCATCGATCCCAATACCACCGACGTGTTCTACCCGTTTGTGGTGCAGAACAACGCGGCGTATATCAAGTCGGCGTTCATCGAAAACGGATCGATTACCAACGCCAAAATCGGCGATTACATCCAGTCGGACGACTTCATTGAAGAGCAGCGTGGCTGGAAATTATGGAAAACCGGGAAGATTGAATTCAACGGGCCGGTGGAGGGGGGAGGCCGGCTTTCAGTTAATAACCAGTTGGTTCAGGTTTTCAATGCTGCTGGAACTCTGAAAGTTAGACTTGGCATATGGGGGTAGGTCATGCCGGCAGGATTTCAGTCTTTTAATAACGATGGGTCTATAAAAACCGATATCACAACACGGTTTTTTAGGATGCTTGGCACTATTTCGACAGGATCAACCAGTGGAAGCCGTACTGATGAAAGCCTGGCCCTAGGGGAGGCTTTTTTCTATCAGTCTTCAATTGCTGACGGCTCGGGCAACGGGATATTTGGGCCGAGCGTAACGTTGTCAGGGATAACCATTTCCTGGACGTTTTCCGTACCCGGACAACAGCCTACCACCATTTTTTACGGGGTCTTCTGATGCGGGCTGGACTTCAAGTATTTAACGAGCTTAATACCATACAGATAGACGACCGTTTTTCGTCGTATACGCTTTCTGAGAAAGTTACCCTTACCTCATCCCGTATTCTTGGAAGTAGTAATAGCTACGACGGTATTCTTTACACCGTTGTTGGCTTGGATACGGTAGTTGCCGTGCAGTGTAAAACTGGCAGTACTCTTACAAGACTGCAAACAATGACTTCGGGCAGCTGGAGAATCGGGATAGCCACCCAAGGGCGGGGTCAAACAGTGACTCTTTTCCTCTTCCGGCCCGGAATCCAGATGCAGTCGACTGAAGGCCTCCAAGTATTTAACGATGACGGGGAACTGGTTTTTGATGCAAACGCAAATAACCTTTCTGGTGAAAGGCTTATAGATTTAAAGGTAGGCCAGCCGGGACAAACCTACCCCCTAACTCCAGGGCGTGAGTATGCGGTTATCTACTCCCAATGGGGCGGACGAATAACCACGATTTGGGGGCCTGGCGGGGGCGGTCCAGCTGCATGGGAAGGGTTTATTTTTCGATATGGGCCGGTTGTAGTGCCGTCTACCGGCGCTATTAGCGTTTCAGCTGTACTCAGGTACGCACAAATCTCCATGTTTTCCAACGGAGCAAGGCCGCCAGATGGCGATGCTTACTACCTTGGCGGCCCGATCTTGGTCGCGGACGTGACCGGCCTGTAATCAAAACCTGTTCCGAGATTTTTAGCCCCGCCATCGAGCGGGTTTATTTTTGCCTGAGGAAACACCATGCCGATCACACAGCAGCAGTTGCTGCAGATCCTTCCCCAAGCCCGCCAAGTCGCGGGCTTTTTTGTGCCTGCGCTGAATGCAGCGATGACACGTTTCAAGATCAACTCCCCGGTGCGCATGGCGGCCTTCATCGCCCAGGTCGGGCATGAGTCTGGCCAGTTGACCCGAATGGTCGAGAACCTGAACTACAGCGCCGATCGGCTCCAGGCCGTCTGGCCGAATCGCTTCGACGCCGCCCTGGCCGCGCAGCTGGCACGCAAGCCTGAGCAGATCGCGAACATCGCGTACGGCGGCCGAATGGGTAACACGTTGCCTGGCGACGGCTGGAAGTATCGAGGCCGGGGTCTGATCCAGTTGACCGGTGCGAACAACTACCGCGCCGCCGGCGCCGCCCTGGGCCTGGACCTGGTGAATCACCCTGAACTGGTGGAGCAGCCTGAGACTGCCACCCTGGTTGCCGGTTGGTTTTGGCTGTCGAACGGCCTCAATGAACTGGCCGACTCCGGGCAGTTCGCCAAGATCACCCGGGTGATCAACGGCGGATTGGCCGGCCAGGCTGATCGGTTGGCCCTGCGTGACCTGGCCGCGAAGGTGCTGGCATGAACGCCCTGGCACTTAAGGTTGGAGGCATTGCCCTGGCGGCCCTGCTGTTTCTGGGCGTGGTGTTCGGCGCGCTGTACGTCGCATATGGCCACGGCAAGTCGGTCAAAGATGCCGAGTGGCAGTCACGATGGAATGCCCGTGATGCTGGAGACAAACAGGCCTGGGCCTTGGCCGAGGTCGCCGAGCGTGAAAAGGAACAGACCCGGCAAAACGCAATCAACAAGGTGGTTCAAGATGGCCAACAGATTATCGACCAAGCAACTGCTGATGCTGCTTCCGCTCGCGCTGCTGCTGGGAGCCTGCAGCGGTCAGTCGACGACCTTGCCGGCCGTCTCGCAGCCCAGGCCGGCGGCCATTCCTGCACTGCCGCCACAAGCGCGGCAGCTTCCCGCGCCGTCCTGGTGCTTGCCGACGTGTTCAAGCGCGCTGATGAAAGAGCGGGAGACCTGGCGGCAGATGCTGATCAAAGCCGGAGCAGGGGAGTGACGTGCCAGCAGGCCTATGACGGTGTCGCCAGGTGTTCGATCAGTTCCGGCCCGTGATTCCTGACGTTGCCGACGGCGGTGCTGACCTTGAACCACTCGAAGACCTCCGCTGGCTCGCCCTGGTGCAAAGCCATCTGTTCAGCGTGCTCCTTGGGCGTGGCCCGGTCCAACCATTCCCGGGCCAGGTCCGGCGTCAGCACCACAGGGCGCCGGTCATGGATGTCCACCATGCCGCCGGCGCTGTCGGCGTGGTTCATGCAGCCCGTCGAGCCCAACTTGACCCAGCGCATGCTCAACGGACTATATCCATCACCGATGAGGGGAATAAGGCATTCTAACGAGATAGGGGGCAGAACTGTATGCGTCAACTCTCAGTACGACCCACGAATATGCAGACAAGGACAACCGCACAACTATTGATAGATAGCCATAATGACACCTGTTCCTTTAAATTCGCCAGCTTCTAAGTCGGGTATGCTGGTGAGCAAAGTTGAGGTTACTTGAACAACGGTTGGCGTTGTCCCGCCTTTGAGAGAGTAGCCATTGGCCAAGTTTGTCCCGTTGATACTTAAACTGGCTCGCAACGTACCTGCTCGCCCTAGGTCAATCTCACTCGGCCCTACCAATGTAATGCGGACGTCAACTGGCTTATTACATAGTAGGGTCATGTTGCCGTATGCCTTTGCGTTGTTAACCGCGTCTGAGCTCAAGTTTGTATAATAAAAATTCAAAGCGTCAGAAGTGTTGCAGTTAGCGTTAACAGGCGGTAAAGGGTTGCATGGTACACCTTGTAGCCATTGAGCACTTTGGCCAATACCGCTTGGTATAATAACCATCCCAGTACATCCTTTAGGGTACTTGTTATATATTTCCTTGACTCTGAATGTCGAAACAACGCCATAATTCTTCACCCACCGTTCTCTTGCGACGATCATGGTGTCATTCGGATAAATGACAAAATTACCCTGGTCCATTGGCGAGCCGCAGTTGTTAGGGTTACCCTCGGTAGTGCTCGTTTTTACACATGGGTAAATCCAGCAGTGCTGAGCGGCAATACATATGACTTGCGAGCTGTTTTCAGCAGGCCACGTAACTTTTGAGTAGGTGATGGTGTTCCAATTATCTTGCAATGTATGGCTTTCTATAAAAGGAGCGCTGTTGCAGCTTAGAGAAATAAGCAGGAGAGAAAGGCAGTAATATTTCAGCATTGGCGCTATAAACCCCTATCGGATTTTTGAGTAAGGCATGTGTAGACTTGCCTGGTAGGTGTCTTTGTTTAAGTATATTGCGTATGTCTTTAAATTCAGGTTGGCTTTAATTTTCGAGTGTATATCTACTATTTTAGAAGTTAAATATGTAAGAAGTGCAGGCTTTGAATTTTTAAGCCGAAATATAGTATACACAAAAAATTTTAGATGGTGGCGCAGCTGTAAAGATCAAGTTTAATCCGTTCGAGCTCAAGATCTTTCTTGTGTGCTGGGCGGGGTGTGGGAGATTTCGCTCCAAGTCGGGTGACATATAATAACCCTTCTGGCAGATTTCAAAGGAAGGCTGTCTTTTTGGTGCCTGCGATATGGCTACCGCAAATTCGGCGGGTAAATATGAGATCGCCAGTTATCCTGAGGGCATATCCGCGAAAGCATTCCTGAGTTATTGCACATCGATTTTGCGTCCACATATTCATCGGGTCGCTCTGATGAACCCAGGCTAAAGCCAGCAAAGAATCTTGTTCTGGAAAAAATTGTCTAATACTACCTTGACCTACTTAGCATTCATTGGGTGAAACACGGGCGAATTCACCCAAGAGTTAGACAGTGAATCGCTGTAGGCCACGTAATACATGGCTTTCGCGCTGTTCAAGACCATACTGCTGCAGTAGTGGGGTGAGGGGTTTTAAATTGGGCTGATCAGCTCCGACCCTTTGTTCCGCACGTTGCCCGCGGCCGTCTTGACTTTGAACCACTCGAAAGCCTCGGACTGTTCGCCCTGGTGTAGCACAATCTGCTCGGCACGCTCCTTGGGCGTGGCCGGGTCCAGCCATTCCCTGGCCAGTTCGGGCGTCAGCACCACGGGCCGTCGGTCGTGAATGTCCACCATGCCGCCGGCGCTGTCGGCGGTGATGATCACAAAGCCGTCATGCTCGCCTTGGCCTTCATCTGCGTCGGGTAGCTGGCCTATGGCCGCGCACAGCACTGGCGCGCCATCCCGCCTGCGGATCAGGTAGGGCTGTTTCTTTGGCCTGCCTTCATCAACCCATTCAAACCAGTTGTCCACGGGCGTGATTGCTCGGTGTGGCCAGATCGCCCGGAAGAATGGGCCGTGGGCCACTTTCTCGACTCGAGCGTTTATCGCCGCGGCACGGTCCTTGGCCCAGTGCGGCCGCCAACCCCACCGCACCAGGTCTGCGTGCAGCGTTTCATCCTGCTGGTGGAGCAGGGCGACCTGGGTGGTTGGTGCTACGTTGTACCGCTCAAGCGGTGCCTCACCCACTGAGTTTGCCAGGGCGTTGGGCATGCTCAGTACCGCAACGAAGTCATGAATTCCGCTGTACTGTGAAAGTCTTCCGCACATCGGCAAGCCCTCTGTAGAAACTTCAGCTTAGATCACTCGGCAAAATCTTCATCGGGGGGGCTTCCCCAGGCCCCGTTTGTAGCCCGCGCAAGCGCCCATTCAAGTGAGTTGAGCTTGCTTGTGACAAAGCTCAGGTCAGTTTTGCAACTAGCAAGAGCGCTATCGGAGGCCTTGAGCTCTGTCCGAAGCTTGTCGCGTTCGATAGACAGCTCAGCGTGCATTCGCACCAGGCCGTAGATGTCCTCTCGGGCTTTGCGAAGCAGCAGGTGCAGTTCCTGAATCTCGTTCTCCAGGAGCAGGGCGTGTTGCTTGTGCATTTCTAAAGGCGTAGGGCATCCAAGCCACTTGCAGGTGTCTTCGTCGATGTTCATGGAGGGGTAATCCGAAGCTGTATATATGTACAGTAATCGAGATTTGTGCGGACTGAGGTTGCGAGGCGACGAACTGCAGGTGTTCCCGACGATCAGTTAGGGAGCATTGAGAACGGCCAGGGTCAGCTTGATGAACTCTTCGTTCCGGTCGATGGCGTCCAACGCGCCGCGAACGTTGTCGCGATTTCGGTGCCGCCTTGCTGCTCAACCCAGTTCGTAAGCTCCATGATGGCCGCCTCAAGGGCGAGTTGGTTCTCGTTGATTTTGGACAGCAGGGAAGGGAGCAGGTCAGAGTTCGGCATCGGTGTTCCTCCTTGGAGTGAACAGCGTAGCAGTTGGGTTGCTTGGCGGTGGATTGTGAGCTGTCGGCAGGACGCCGGGGGAGGGGCAAATCAGTTCCCAAATAAAGAAGATAGACCGCATTCTACGCGGTCTCCAGAGGGGGTTTTTTGTGTTGGTTTCGGAAGTAAATATCTCTACAGGTCACAGCCCGCTTACGTTTCCCGGTCGGATTGCAAATCCGCCTACGCCGGTTCGATTCCGACCTCGGCCTCCACTATAAAAAGCCCGTAGATCAATGATCTACGGGCTTTTTTCTTGCCTGAAATTTGTCAGGTGTTCCGCAGCTTTTGGAATGTGTTCCGCAACCCCCCCCCCTCCTTATTTCGTGGGTTTTACGATCTCTCCGACACGTCGGTAGACCTTCTTGGTGATCTCTTCGGAAGAGTGGCTGAGCAGTCTTTTTCCGTGTACCTGTACTATCTATCTGACGGCTTTTGTTGAAGTTACTGGAAGTAGGTTGCTAGGGTGCTATCGTTACCCGCAGCAGTTCTTTCTAGTCTCGTTCCGGCGATTGTGCTGTATCTGGATGACTGGATATTTACTCTGCTAAACGCTGCTGCTTCCTCTGGAATGTCATGGTGTGGTGCCAAGTGCCGTCGTGGCAAGCAGAGCTTGATTTTTTGAGTGTACAAAACACTTGATTCGTCTATGGCTGTGATCAAGTGGTAATGTCTCTGGTTATCTGTAGGTGAGGGGTGGAGCAAGTTGTATTTATGAAAGTAGAAAAAATCATTGCATTGAGTGTTTAGGTTGATATAAGTTGTTGGAGAAAATAGCTTGTTTTATGGTGTGCGTTCTGAGAGTAAGTTTTAATTTTGCTCTTGAAAAGTCATAGAGTGAAAGGCTTATGAAGAAAGAAGCGTTTCTTTTAATGTCAGGGTTAGTTCTCAAACAGCCTTGGCTAGTATCTAAGCTTGAAGATCTTTATGAGATTTTATATTCCGAATGCTCTGAGGATGCTTCTAGAGATTTGATTTGCGAGTTGTTAGATAGGTTTCTTTATGTTGATACTGCTATGCATCATGCGCATATGGTAGAGCTGGCTCTTGAGATTGTTTCAGAGCCCGGCATAGATGATGCAAGTACGCAGGTGGTGGCGATGTGTGCAGATTGGAACGCGGATAGTTCACTGGAGATTCTTTATAATCTTAAGCCGCTAATGGAGGGGCATGGCTGGAGGCAATACTCTCTTGTTAACCGCTATTCTCATGCGTTGAAGACATACAATTCAAAGAAGCAAAAAAATATTATTCTTGTAGATGACTTTGTTGGGTCTGGTCAAACAGTGCTTGGTCGTATTAAAACAATTAAAGCTCAGTTTGAAGGCTCTGGCATCGCTGATTATAATATTATGGTTAAGGTGTTGGCTTCTACTCAGGCTGGATTTGATAGAGTTGTTGGGGAAGGGGTTAAAATTACAACTCAAAAAATAATAAAAAAAGGTATTGATGATTTCTATGATTCTTTGACTGCGGCTGAGCATAGAAAGCGAATGCTGGCTATAGAGGAGTTACTTTCTCCCGAGTATATGGCTGGAGAGAAACTCAGGAAATTGCCAAGTATGGGGTACAATGAGGCACAAGCAACCTATTGTCGAGAGAATTCTAATACCCCTAATAGTGTGTTTCCTGTGTTCTGGTGGCCGTTCAAAGTTGATGGCAGTGAACGAAAAATTGTTTTGACTCGAGCTATGGGGGATGCATAAATATGGAAAATGTTTATGCACATCATTTGGTGCTGACGGATTTACAGATACTTCGTATTCTTTTGTTCTCTTCGGGTGCTCTTGACTCTTTTACAATATTTAAGCGAAGTAAATTTGGTTTGAGTTTGTTTTTTGAGCGATATTCAAAGCTCTTGAGTGCCTCTCTGATAGTCGAGGTAGAGGGGGTGGCGAGACTTACACCGGCTGGCAGGGAGTTAATAGAAAATAATTTGCCTCGGATGAATAGTTCAAAAAAACAATGGCGTGAAGTCCCTTCTAGATTCATGGGGGCGCACTTATCGGGTGATGGGTTCTATATTCCAAATCGAGAGTTGTTAAGCAAAAATATCTTTCCGGATTGATTTTTTTATGTATAATTATCATCGCCTACAGAGGCTAGTACGTAGGAGTGTAGTCGCTCCCCGGGTCAGGTTTCTGATAACCAAGAATCATGCGTCCAGCGGTGAAGCGTGCTGAACGCATGATGCTTTCAAAACGCTTCGCGTTTTGACGCAGTAATCTCCAGCAAGAATTGCGCTTCGCGCAATTATCACTGGAGATTATCTGGCCATGCTAAAGTATAGAAGGTAGCCTCTGTAGGTTTTTATGACTAAATCCGTTAAAGATTGGCTCAAACATTTTGAGCGGCGTGGTATTTCACGTGATCTGGTAGAGTCTTATCTGCCATATATAAAGAAGCTAAATCAAACTTCTTCTCCAGTAATATTCGAATTTGAACATCTTTCGCTTTTAATTGGTGTTGATCAGCACGAGTTGCGCAAGATGGTTAACGCTCCTCATGCGTTTTATCATTCATTTCAAATAAAGAAGCGCTCTGGTGGTATGCGTAAAATTCACGCACCATACCCTTCTATGCTTATGTGTCAAGATTGGATATATAAGAACGTTTTAATTAATAAGCCTGTGCATTCTGCTGCGCATGGTTTTGTACCAGGACGGTCAATTTTTACTAATGCATCCGTGCATTTAGGCTCAAAGTGCTTAATGAAGATGGATTTAAAGGACTTTTTCCCATCTGTTCCAATAAACTGGGTTATCAATTATTTTTTAAGTCTCGGTTATGCAGATAATGTCTCGTTTTATTTGGGGGCTCTTTGCTGTTGTGAAGGGAGATTAGTTCAAGGCTCTGCAACTAGTCCTTATCTTACGAATATATTGTTGAAAGGTTTGGATGAGCGGATTTCGTTACTTGCCAAGGCTTATGGCTTGAGGTTCACTAGGTATGCTGATGATCTAACCTTTTCTGGTAATTATATTCCTCACAAGTTGATAGGTGTAGTGAGTGAGATAATAGTTCAGTACGGTTTGCGTGTGAACGATAAAAAAACAAAGCTGCAGGTTGGAGCGAATCAAAAAATTGTCACCGGTTTGTCAGTGTCCGGTAATGCTCTAGCACTTCCTAGGAAGTTTAAGAGGGAATTGAAGATGGAGCTTCACTTTATTAAGAAATATGGTTATGTTTCTCACGCATCAAAAAAGAAAATACGTAATCCTTATTATATTGACTCAGTAATAGGTAAGCTGAATTTTTGGCTGCAGGTGGAGCCTGCAAATATGGAGGCTTTATCTGGATTGGAATTGATGAGAGGGATTCAACTGGGACATGTTTCGTCACTTCAGAGTCATGTTTGATATAGTGCATCTGAAAAGTTGGTTTGTAATAATAATGAATTGGTGTGATTTGGTTTCTTAAGATTTGTATTTTGTGATTTTTTGAATATTAATAACTATTCGCTTAAGTTTGTTTGATTGCTGTTGTGGCTCCCTCCTTATCCCCGAAGCTCAATGAGCTACGGGGAGGTGTGCTTGAAATTTTCCAGTTGTTTCGTATTCACCTCCTTATTTGGTGGGTTTTACGATCTCTCCGACGCGTCGATAGACCTTCTTGGTGATCTCCTCGGAAGAGTGGCCGAGCAGTCTGCTGGCATGCTCCAGGGCTATCTCACTGGCGGCTTTTGGCCGTATGTCACGAAACTGAAATTGTCGGATGCTCGTTGCCAGAGCGTTATCTCCATTGGCAGCTGCCTTGATAGCGGCCTTTTCCCGGGCTTCATCCCAGCGATTGCGCAGCATCTGCTGGCTCATGCGCAAGCCTGACGCGTTGGTGATGAGCACCGAGGTCTTGATGCGATTCATGGTGCGTCGTTCCTTTAGTTTCTCCAGGAAGACCGCCAGGTCTGATTGTTTGCCAGCGTCCTCCAGGAGAATTCGCAAGCGTTTCTCGGTCTTGCCCTGGCCAATCCGCAGAAAGCCCTCGCTCATGTCTGTGGTCGCAGCCTTCAGCACATCCGCGGGCCGCTGCCCCGTGAGGTATGCAAGATCCATGGCGTCTCTGAGCTCCTGCGCTGCCTGGGAATATACGGCGTCCCAGACGATATCGCCCGCGTAATAGTCCCTCGGTGTTTCCTTGTTGCGGCGCACACCAAAGCACGGGTTGGCCTTATCAGTCATGCCCCATTCTCTGGCGATGGTGAATACGTGGGAGAGCAGGGCAATTTCCCGATTGGCCCTCACCTTGGCGGTGCGGGCGTCGCGGTACTGAGCCACGATCTGAGGCGTGATCGCATCGATGGGAGCAGTTTCGAAGGCTTTGCGCAATTGCTTGAGCTCCTTGAGGTTGTCGCTTTGAGTCCGTGGCTTTTTTCCGGGGATGATTTTCGCTTCGTACTTGTCGAAGAGAGCTCCCATCAGGTGTGCAGGTTTCGGCGGCGCAGTGCGCTCTAGCCTGGCCCATTCGATCCTTGCCTCATCGAGGTCGCTACCCAGTGGGATCTCGACGCGCTTGCCATCGGCATTGCGCCCGCAGTAGTAGTACCCGATCTGATAGCCCGTAATGGCTACGAGCTCCTCCTGGTTGAGTGTTTCGCTTGGCAGCGCGACAGATTCGATAGACCCTGTTCTTTTACTCATACCGGTAGCCGGCCCAGTAGAGCAGGGCGACGGTGAGTATCAGGCCAATCAGGGCAATGATCTGTATGTGGGTCATGTGGTGTGCTCCGGTGGGTTTGGCTGGTGGTGGCAGCCGTTGGGTTATTGGTCGTGCTCGTTGGTGTCGTGCTGTTGCTTGGCGTGTTCTTCATCCGCCCGGTAGGCGCGGATGTCGATTAGTGCGGCAACGTGGCGGATGTGTGCGTACTTCGGCGCCTTGCGGCTGCTGTCCAGGGTGGTGATGGGCAGTTGAATGCGGCCGCTGCTGATCTCGGCGGCGAACGACTGTTCGTTGAGGTTGCGGAAGTACTGCACGCGGATCTTTTCCAGCGGGATCAGTACATCGCCGAAGGTGCGATACAGCAGCTCGACGGTGGCGGTTTCCGGTGCTGGCATCAGGCGCAGCGGGGTCTGGTTGGCGTTACTCATTGGCTTGCTGGCTCTCCATGCGCTGGCGGCGTTTCGGGTGGTTCCAGGTGATCAGGCAGTGGGCTTTGGTCAGCTCGCGCAGATGCTCGGGTACCTCAAGGAGCGCAGCGTTGCGCTCCTCTTTGGTCCGTAAGGCTATGATCTGGCGGGCGTACTCCCTAGGCCACGTCACGGCGATCTGCCGGGATAGCGGGCAGGGCGAGGCCCAGTTGCTCGGCGAGCCAGGGAATGCCGGTCTGTCGAACCCGCGTTGACTGGCTGTATTGCAGGCCCAGCTCCGGATGGAACCATTTGCCTTCTTTGGTTCCCAGGTACTCACGGTCGCGCATTGGATAGGCCGGCAGTCGCTCGGCGTTGAGCAAGCCTTTCTCTTGCATCAGGCCGATCAGTTGCGGTCGTGTGATGCCGAAGTACCGGGCCGTTTCCTTGAGGTTGCGATCCATGGTGGCCTCCTAAGCAGCGTGCGCGGCGGGAGTCGCCAGCGCTGCCAAGTGAAGGATGGATTCGCAGACATCCTGGTACATCTGCACGTCGCTGCCCGAGACGGTGAAGCACTTGGTCCGTGGGCTTTTGATGCCGATGATCAGGATAACGGTGATGCCCTTGCGCAGAGATGCCGATCTGGTTAGTGATCGTCCTGGCCCTGGTGGGCGGCGTCTCCGGCGATATGTGGCGAGCAGGCAAGGAAGGGGCGCGAGGTTGGGCATTGGTTCGGCGTCTCGCGCTGCGGTCCGGTGCCTGCATCGCCTGCGGGATGGCGGCGATGATGTTGCTGATTGGTGCGGGTTTGTCGGTGTGGACGGCGGGCGCCTTTGGCTGTCTGACGGCGATGGCTGGGGCGGATGTTGCCATTGGCCTTTACGAGCGCTGGGCGGCGAAGAGATTGGATATGTGAGTTGTATAGTCTGAATTCGTCGTTTTAGGGAGGAGTAAGTAAACCGCCCAAAAGCAGCGCTAATGGGCGGTGATACCTTTAGGCGCAACAGCAGCGATAGCAATAGAAAACACCAACCCCCATGGGACCGACCTCGAACTCATATTTTTTGCCCGCAGGAATATACATCCAGTCCCCACTAGTCAGTTCTTGTCCTTTAAAAAGGATAGACCCGAACATGATGACTCGTAGTCCCGCGCCTTCGTCATGAGAGTGAAGTGGTACAACAGTGTTTGGAGCACCAAAGGACATGTATGTCTGAGTCGGTCCATCAAATATTACCGGTAACTGGAACTTACTGAATCCTCCAGGAATATTTTTTACCGTAAGGTTTCCGATGGTTTTTTTTACGGCAGTGTCTTTAGAAGTAACAATGTCTTTTGCTAAATCTAGTCCAGAAGCTTTGCAGGCCGCTTCTACACGTTGGACACCTTGAGCGAAGGTCATTGTGTTTGGTTGGAATGCCATAACTTTATTCCCTTTAAAGTTTGAGCGGCTAATGGTGTGGGGGTACAGGCTCTTATGCCGCTATATAAGAGCATTTATTACGGAGTTTTGTTCTGGCTTGCTTTGAACTTGAGTGATACCGGTTTTACTAGGGTTTTATTTTTTATCTGAGTGCAGTGTTTAACTATTAGTCGCCTGCTGTCTAAGTGATCGTAGCGTAGTTATGGGATGGCAATGCGCTATTGCGAAGTAGCAGCTTTTATTTTTATGCGACTTCGGAATATCCGGGGCGAGGACTTTCGAGGGGTTGATTGAATGCAAGGTAGTGAAGCTGCGTAACATATATGAAAGTCAGGTGCACTTTTCGTATTTCTGAAGGCCTCTCTGTAGGCCGCTGCCTACACGAGTAGGCGAACTCGGCGAGCGGCGAAGCGGATCGGGGTGTGCAAGGTGCCGCCTGTCACTGAGGAGCAGGGTTGATGCGCTAGAGGCCACGTAATACGTGGCTTTCAGGTTTTTGCACCGGTTTGGGGCGCGAAAAAACTGCCGGGGACCCTGGGAGCATCCCGAGGACACGGGGTCGGGGACTCGCGGGAAAGTGTTAGCGGCAGGGTTGGCAGCTTACTGAAATTCAATCCATTGAAATTGAAAGGTTTCCATTGAAAAGTCGCTGAAAAAGGAGGGCTCATGACAGAACCAACCTACCTGTCAAAGAGCGCCTTCGCGGCTCACATCGGCAGGTCGCTCAGTTACATCACCTGGCTGAAAGACAACAACCGCCTGGTACTTTCACCCGATGGCAAAAAGGTCGACGTCCTAGCCACCGATGCCCTCATTGCCGAAACCGCTGACCCGAGCAAGGCCGCTGTTGCGGCTCGCCATCAACAGGATCGGATTCAGCGCGACGTTCACAGCCAAATTACCCCCCTTGCCGCGCCGACTAACACGGCTGCGCCGCAGCCGCTGGGTATTGCTCAAGGCAAGCTGCCAGATTTTCAGAAGGCTCGTGCGCACCGTGAGTACTTCCTGGCCCAGTTGGCAGAGGCTGAGTTTCACAAAGTCCAAGGGTCAATGGTGGAGATCACCGCAGTTCAGTCCGGGGCTTACAACGCCGGCCGCATGCTGCGCGACACGCTGCTGGGGATGCCTCCGCAACTGGCGCCGGAACTGGCTGCTATGACCGATCCCTGGGAGATCGAAAGGCACCTCACGGCAGCTTTGCGCACACGGCTGGAAGAGGCCAGCCGTATGTCTTCGGAGGAATTTGGCCACACCTTGGATACTAATATGGCGGTCCTTGATCAGATCAATGGCCGGTGGGGTAGGGGAACGCTTCGATCAGCCAGCGTCACTCGGAGTTCCATTTTGGAGCTGGCGAGTCCTCGATCATCCGAATGATCAGTCAGATCGAGCAAGCTCCCCCAAACTCCCTAATCATCATTGAAGAAATTGAGAACGGTCTTCATCCTATCGCTACACGCCGCATAGTCGAATACCTGATTGATGTTGCTGAGCGTAAATCCGTGCAAACAGTGTTCACAACGCACAGTGACTATGCTCTTTCCCCTTTGCCTAATGAGGCAATTTGGGCGTGCATTTCTGGCAAGCTTAAGCAGGGGAAACTATCGGTTCAGGCTTTGGGAGCTGTATCAGGCCGGGTTGATAAAAAGCTCGCCGTTTTTGTTGAGGATGACTTTGCAAAAAATTGGGTTGAAGCAATCCTTCGAGAAAAGCTAGGTGCCGAATTCGAGCAAGTAGAAATCCATGCAGTTGCTGGGGACGGCACGGCCGTCAGCACGCACAAAGGCTATGTTCGTAACCCTGCAATTTCTTTCAAGTCGCTTTGCATTATAGATGGAGACTCTGAGCAAAAAGGGGATGGCGTGCTCGAAAGTGGCATTATCCGGTTGCCTGGTGATCAACCTGAGATAAGTGTTTACGACAATATTTTAGCTAACATCAAACGAGATATTGCGGTTCTGACAGTATCCTGTCAGCACCCACCAGAAGCGCAAACGGAAGTTCGATCAGCCATGGAGGAGGTTGTTAGAACCAATAGAGATCCCCACTTGCTCTACGTCCAATTGGGGCTAAAGATTGGTTTTGTATCTGAAGTTATTGTCCGGGGGGCATTCTTCGCGCTTTGGGTGAGAAATAATCCTGATTTCTGCAACGCCTTGGCCGCACGAGTACATGCTTTAATTCAAGAGCCCGACGGCGAATAGAGCCTCTTTCAGAGTCGATTAAAAATCCTCCTGTACCACGCCGTTCATGATAGCGGCGTGTGTACTTCTTGCGCCAAAAACTGCGGTTCCGTTAGTAGCGAAGTTGCTACAAACATCCAATTAGAATTCATAGCGATCGAGTTTTGCTCTGGAAACATAACTCCTAAGATAAATTGAACCGTAAAACGTAAGAATCTCCGGTCTGTCATCATGCTTGAGTCGATGTGCAAGCAATTTCGATAGTTCGTTCGATTTCGCTAACATGCTGTCGAGCGTCTTCTCCGCGACTGGGGAACGCTTGCCAAGGTTTTTGTGAAGGTTAACGACTCTGTCTAGAGATGTTGGGTGTGTACTGGAAATAGAAAGTTCTTTCAGTCCACATGGCTTTCGAACTGTCTCTAGGAAATGTAAGTAAAACAGTACTGAGAATGCCCCGTGAGAAATTGTAAGATAGGCATCTTTATTGTGCTCAATATTTTTCAGTGCAAAAAGATCGGCTTGGTACTCCAAGTCGTGATTGTAAGTTTTCAGATCTCGTAGTAAGCCAGAACTGTTGTCAGTTAACGTTGCTTCGTTTGGAGCATCATCTGAGGACAAATGACCGCAAAGTAGGTGTGCGTATTCATGTCCGAAAGTAAACTGCATTTGGGCTTTCACAAGGTTGGATATAGTACGCTCAAGTTCGTGTCCAAGGTTGCCGCGAGGATCAATGTCAAAATCCAAGGCCTCTGAGCCGTTCATGATTCTGATGGCAATTACCAGTGCATCCACTTGATCAATAGGTTTGATTCCGAGCTGCTCTCCATAGAACGCGATGGACATGAAGTAGTAGAGATGCTCTAGACTCTCTGAGGTAATAATAACATCTCCCGCAAGAGAACGAATACACAAGGCATTGACTTCAGGGACGAAGGCCAGGCCTGCAGGAATGTTTTTAACGGATTTTGCATTAGACCGATTGAGTAAATTTATATAAGACTTATGATAACTATCTTTAGAGTGGTAATAATGAGTTAGAGACCACGGTCGTCCAGTGCTTTCAAATTTACTTCTTCTTGTCCTCATCACGCGCACGGCTCGTGGAGAGTCAACAATGGCCATTGCCCTCAATCGCAATAAGTAATCATGCGCTCCGCGAATCTCTCTGAGTCGTAGAATTTCACTTTTGGAGCAGAATGCAAAAAAAAATGTTTCATCCTGCGTAAGGCCGTCAAGCGACTTCTTGTCATGCATATCGAAGACATGAAGAAACGTTCCGTCGTTACCCGGGATAATTACACCTTGCGCAGCGCGTTTAGCACCCGGAATGATAGAAAGTATTTTTTTTACGGTTGATTCGTCCATTTTCTATCTTAGGTTAGTTAAAGCGCCTATTGTACATGCTCATCTCTGGTCGATGGTGGCTCGTGTCTGACAGATCGCAGTGGTACAAGCTGGTACAGGCGAAACAGAAGAATGTTACAGACCTTGGTTTAAAGTGCTCGAAAACGAAAATACTCATTTTGTTTGGTAGAGGGGCTTCCCGTGGAGGCTGCTCAGAGGGCGTAATCATAAAAATCAGCTGGAGGTTTTCAGAGGGCGTTCGACTTTGCCATCGGTAACGCGCTTGTCTGCGCAACTTCGAGCCTTCCCGGCAGTCCCACGCCGCCGTTGCAACGGCAGACCTGTGATCACTCATCTGGAGTTTAGGGCTTGTCCCATAGCTCAAGCGCTTAGTAAAGCCTAGTTTAAAAGTCCTTAAATATATTTCGGAATACGTGATCAACCGCCCAGTCACGTTTAAACACTCGCACATCCTGCAAACTACCCCGAAACTTGCCGCTAGCAATCTCCAACCTCCTGCCGCTGATCCATCCCGGGCAATGTAAAACTATAGATATCTTTTATCAGGGCTAGGGGCTGCCTGATGACCAGGAGACTTACCTGTTGCTGGATCTGCTCAAGCTCCCACAAAACGTCGAGGGCGAAACTAGCCAGCTACAGCTCGCACCTCAACATCATTTCAAGGTGTTCTACCGACCGCCTCTGAAAAACAATCCGGCCCAGGCTCCATCACGACGAGTTGGAAACTGTTGCCCAAACCGGGCTCTTCCAGCATCCTGATGGTCAACCCCTCGCCCTATCACGTGCCCCTCACCGATATCGTGTCGTTTGATACTCGCACTCAGCCCTGTGCGCGGCCCATAGTTCAACTGATGCGGGCAACCTTGTTCAGAGCAATCCCAGGCCTGGGACTGCAATCCGGTCCTTACTCGTGTCGATTACCAAGTCATTGGCGACGACGGCAGCCCCAAGTGGCAACAGGTAATTTGGTCAATCAATCCCAGTTATTGTGAAAGTAAAAAGTTACGAATTCATCCTGTCGGCGCTGAGTATTGATCGATGAAAAAACTGTAGATTATTTTAAGCATGACACTATTGCTCTGTCTTATAGAAACCGGCCATGCCGCTATCGTATGCAAGTTAGGGCAAGTCACCCAAGACTATATAAATCTTCCCGGAATCATCAGTGTTCCCAATGAGGCGCAAAAGGGTACTGTACTATGGCGCTCCCCGCTTACGAAAATTAACCTCAAGTGCAATGGGGAAATGAATGATGGCTGGACTGCTTTGTATCTGCAGCTCAATCCGGCCGACAGGACCAATACCAGCTGGGGGCTTCATGTCGAGATGGGCATAAATCACAATGGGCAGGATTACATTTGCTCCAGTATTAAGAATTGCCGTATACCTACGGGCAAGACTTTGAGTAACTGTAATGCCTTGAATCCGCACCTATGTGTTCCCATTGATGTCCCCATTGCCTACAGCGTTATTATCATTAAAATAGTCCGCCCGGTACAAATACCAGCGGCGCTGTGAGTGGGCTTGGCGCTTATAAAGCATTCCAAATTGCCGGCGAAAACAGTTTCATTTCAACACCCGAAAAAGCCTATAGTCTGACCATTCGAAACATGAATTATTTAACTTATATCGCGTGTTCGGCCACTGTAACGTTTTCCACTCAAAATATTAATTTTGGCCCTCTTCTGGTCTCCCAGGCCGCCGTTAACACCGTGGCAAGCAAGCGTGAACTCACGCTTTTTGCCACTAGACGCTGCAGCGACGACACCGTCTTTAGTATGAACGCCTACATGAGGCCCGCTGCCTTCAGCTCCATCAGCCCCGGCGATAAGCTGCTGATACCACAAGGCTCGGACAATAAACCTTTCGACTCGGTAGGCTTGGAGTTGCTCAGAAATGGCGAATGCATCCCGTTCAACCAAGAGTGTCTGATGTTCGACGCCAGCAATAAAACTTCACGCGAACAAAGGCTTGAAGCCAACCTGATCTGGCGCACCAATCAGCCAAAGACTGGAACATTCAATGGAGGGTTAATCATGGAGTTTTTCCATCGGTGATTTTTTCAGATATTTAAAAATGCCTATATAAAGCCACCCAGGCAACACACGCCTCAATGACAAAAGCTACCATTGCAGTAGCTTCTGTCAGCGACAACTTATTTCTTTGAGGACTTGCTAGGTTTTAAGTCGGAGTTATTTCCTTGCGTGTCTTTATTGTCATGACGACGCTTATCAGCTTCGTCGGTTGATTTGGTAATTGGCTTTGGGCCTGGTTTAAGTGTCATGAGATTTCTCCCTGAAATTGATTTTGGTTGTTGCAGAATCACCTTGTTGGTATTGACGGGAACTTTCAATAGGCATGAGATGCTTGGTTTTAGCTATGTGACAAATTGAATTGGCTTTGGCTGCATCTACTGGATAAGTCTGCTGCCCAAGCCAACGGTTTTGTAGTCGATCAGATTGGCCCATTCGTCTTTGCTCAAGATTTGTGTCTCAATTCCTACCTCCCGCTTCCCGAACTGGATCGAGCCGAGTGTCTATATAAAATATTTGGTAATGGTTATCAGTTGAGTGTATTGTTGCCGCGCTCACCCAGCAGGGAGGGCTCTTTACCGGTCTATGGATGGCGAGGCTAATCCTGCTGGGTGAGCACCTGGCCCGCCGTCAACGGCAAGCCAGCACGTATGGGGTGCGGTCGCCGCTGGCGACTCTCGGCTCGCACAGCGCGGCAGGAAAGGCGAATGTCTATTGTTTGGTGCTAGGGGCTTCATTGAACTCCGCGTGTTGCACGTTGCCCTTGAGTTTTTAAGCAGCCTCGACCACCTCGCCGATTTCAAACTTGTTTCGTCTTGACCCAACAGTCTGATCAGCTATTCGCCAGGGACTTCATTTAACGAATTATTGGTATCACCGGTGACGGCTACCCAGGCATCGATGACGTTACGGGTGTGTCAGTTGTATGTGCGTGAGAGCTGTCGGCAATAGCGTCGATTGTTAAATCTATAAAGCCAAGGTGCCCGAGAGGCACCTTGGCTCGTGCTTCAAAGTTAACTGCTGATTGGATCAATAATACGATCGCCATCTTTGACGTCTGTGTTTCCAACTGCAATTAGGCTGTCGGCCTGGACGTAGTAGGGTTTTTGTGTGCCAGACCTTTTCAAGGAGAGTACAAAGCCACGGCTGTCAGACCTGTCCCAGGTTTCCTTTTTTTCTTTCCCTATCGAAAAGAAACTTGTATCACCATCGTTGCCCCATTTGTTGATTGCGACTTCGATTTTGTTTGAGGAGTTGTTGGTAACGGTAATGCCCATGTCTATATTCCTTTTAGACTGAGATTTATTCGATCTGGTTGCCTACTGACTTCCAAGTACTACCCACAGCCTATTGCTGCATACAACACTGTTAGGCTTTCCAGTCGCGGAGGTGGTGCGCACTCTAGAGTAGTCGCTGTTTCACTGATGGCAAGAGCCGACGTTCACCTCAAATCCTTCCGAGGCGGCAGCCTGCATTGTCATTTGTTCGGTGCGTCCTCAGTGTGTGCGGGAGCCGCGGACTCGGTGGGGTCACCAGTTAATAATCATCGGCAACCCAGGACGAAAATCATGTGTGTGTCCGCTAGCGCCTTGATCAATTTCCAATACGATTAAGTGGTCATCGCCGTGGGAAATGTCGAAGCCTTTGAGCGTATTGGCACAGTTGGCAGGGGTAGAAAAGGCCAGGTTGTCTGGGGAGCTAACTCGAACGCCGGTAATATTGCAGAAGCCATTGGGATGCCGTAACGGCTGAGCACGTTCAGCCGGAGCTTCGTCCGGTCTCTTAGCAACCGAAAGAAAAAACCACATGGGTTCGGATATGGGCGCATGCCCCACATCGACTTTCAGGGAGGCGGGCAAGTAAGAAGGTCGATACTCCCAGACCGGAAAAATGGGTTGCTCGCCAACGGTGGATGGCCTGAAGCAAATTCCGAAAGGTGAGGCGACATTATCTGAGCACTTGAGTCGTTCAAAGAGTTTAGTGGGGGCGGTCAAGTGGCTCTGAGCTTCTGATTCATCGATGAGATACAACAGCTCAATGAACGCGTTTTGGAGGAAGAATCTCCTGTTGGCGGTGCCTTGCCCAGGGTGCACGTTCGGCGTCCCCTCAACCAGTCCGAGGGCTTTCAGCGTGTCAGCGGCCTGATCATGATCATTCACACAAATAAAAATGTGATCTATTTCCATCGTTAATTCCCTTTAATTCTATTGATTATTCAGTTGTTCGCAGGCAGTTGAATGATTTTACTCACTGGATGCGCCGGCAAGCGAGTTGGAAACTCCCTTCAAACAGGCATACGGCGTATGCCCGTTCATATGCGCCGACGGTATTTGGAAATATGGGCATGGAAGATTTGGTTTGGGGCGTTCCGGTTTCCTTGAAAATAACAGGGAAGTAAATGGATGCGGTTGAGTGTCTCGCCGCTGAATAGCTTGAACGGGGAGCTCGGCTCTTCGATGTCGAGTGCCATTGGCTTAGAGCACGGTCTTGATACTGATTCTGGTATACGATCGCCTCCGGACCTTGTTTGACTGCCGGCAAACTGAACACGATTCACTCAGGCTGTGGACGTAGTGTCTTTCTCAAGCAGAACGGCACCGTCCCCGAGCTGGCTCAAATGATCGCCAGGATTGCGAAGAGGGCAGTCGTCCATAGAAAGGCAGCCACAGCCGATACAACCGTCGAGTTGATCGCGCAGTTGGGTGAGGCTGCGAATCCGTTCAGTCAGCATGTCCCTCCAGATCGTGGAGAGCTGCATCCAGTCTTTTGCTGTGAGCGGGCGCCCGGAGGGAAGCCCGTCCAGCGCGTCCTTGATAGCCGTCAAAGGGACACCTGCGCGCTTCGCGATCTTGATAATGGCAATACGGCGCAGAGTGTCCCGGGCATAACGACGTTGGTTGCCTGCACTCCGTTGCCCTTGAATCAGGCCTTTGGCCTCATAGAAATGCACAGTTGCGATGGTGACGCCGCTTCGGCGGGCCAGCTCTCCAACCGACAGTGGCACGTTTACATCGATCATGAATGGTTGCGCTCTCTTGACCTCATCTATACATGAGGTTTTATAAAGAGCGTCGGCTTGCCTTTGCAAGCCTTCATTCGCTGCCGCGGGTGAAATCTCGAAGTGGAGTGCACATGGACAAGCGTCATATTCCTTCTGGCCAGTATTCGCAACCGGCGCCGGAGGCGAGCGTCCCTAGGGAAAAAACCGGATGGGCCGCTTTGCTGTCTGGATCGAATGGCGTGCGCTCGCTGGCCCTCGCAGGGGGGGTGGTTCTGCATGCGATCAATGTTTATATCGCCACTACGATTCTGCCCTCCGTCGTCACGGACATCGGTGGTATCGATTATTACGCCTGGAATACCACCCTGTTCGTCGCTGCCTCGATCCTCGGGTCAGCCCTGTCGGCCAGGTTGCTCACCCACGCGGGACCGCGCAGTGCCTACGTTATTGCCTCGCTGGTGTTTGCGATCGGCACGTTCATCTGTGCCAGTGCGTCATCAATGCCCGTCATGCTGGCGGGGCGTTTGATTCAGGGACTGGGCGGTGGTTTTTTGTTCGCGCTGTCTTACGCCATGATTCGGTTGGTGTTCGATGAAGCCTTATGGCCGCGCGCGATGGCGTTAGTCTCCGGCATGTGGGGAGTGGCAACGTTGGTGGGGCCTGCTGTAGGCGGCATTTTTGCTGAGCTTGGTGTATGGCGAGCGGCGTTCTGGTCGCTGATTCCAGTTGCCGTGTTGTTTGCCCTGTTGGCTGTCGCTGTACTGCCCAAGCGCAGGGCGGATAAAGGCGAACGCTCGCCGCTTCCACTCGCCCAGCTCGTGCTCCTGACGTCGGCGGTCCTCGCCGTTTCATTCGGTAGCGTCTCCTCAGTCCTCTCCTGGAACATCGCCGGCCTTGTCGCCGCCGCCATCCTGACGGCGTTGTTGATCGGCACGGAAAGCCGCGCCCGCCATCGGCTGCTGCCGGAAGGTGCATTCAGGCTTACAGCCGCGTTGGGAGCGCTGTATGCAACGATGTCGCTGCTTGCGGTTGCGGTCACCAGTGGCGAGATATTCGTGCCGCTTTTCCTTCAGGTCCTCCACCATCAGTCCCCGCTCGCCGCCGGTTATCTTGCAGCGCTTATGGCGGCCGGATGGACGCTGGGGTCCATCGCAAGCGCAGGAGCGACGGGTAAAGGGATCCGCTACGCCATCCTCGCCGGACCGGTCCTCGGCTTGGCCGGCATGGGAGCGCTTGCCGTTTTGATGCCCATCGAAAGCCCCGGTGGCTGGCTCGCCATCACACCGATCTGCCTCGCGCTGGTGGCCATCGGATTGGGGGTGGGGCTGGCATGGCCGCATTTGTTGACCCGCGTGTTCCAGGTCGCATCCAAGGGCGACCAGGACCTGGCAGCTGCGTCTATTACAACCGTACAGCTGTTCGCCACTGCGCTCGGCGCGGCGCTGGCGGGCATGGTGGCAAACGTTGCTGGCCTCACTGATCCCGGGGGCATCGTCGGTACGGCGAATGCTGCTGGTTGGTTGTTCGGGGTGTTTGCATTCGCGCCGATCCTTGGCGTTTTTACTGCACTGCGCGTAATCAGGCTTCACGCCAAAAGGGCTCAGGCACAGAAGTTTTGACAATGCTCCTGGTTTTGGCTTGGCGCTGCAGGAGGACGTACTGCGTCCTCCTATTCATCACGTCTGGCAGGCCAATGATGGGTTAGACCGCATATTGACTCGCGGATGCATCGGCACCAGCAGCAGAGGGGGGCGTTGTTGCTCCGATCTTCATATCGTGCGAGGTCGGTATAGGCGTTTTAATGAAGGGTCTTAACTCTGCGACTTTCGCCGATTCTGATACGGTCCAACGCCCGGTTTAATCCATCCAGTGCGTCCAGGAGCGCTTTGGCTTCGACCTCCCGGCCATCTCCCCAGAGGCGTTCAGCCATTTTGTTGAGGGCCTGAATGGATCGCTCAATATCAGCAGCCGTCGCTGCCGTGGTATCCACCTGTTGTTTCTTCGACATTCAATAACTTTCCGCAGCAGCCCTTTCGGCAACGCTGCATTCTGTCCGTGAGCTGCTCGATGCGTCTACCGGTTATTCATGGCTCTGCCTTCAGCCAAACCGCGGATCGAGTTTTACCACAGAGCGGCCGGGCGTCTTGTACCTGACAATGTGGTGAGCAGGGGGAGACGTGTCGTGCAAATCCCGTTGCATTGATTCTTGCGTGCGTCCAAGCTTTGGGCCCGCTGGCGTCGCACACCTGCGATGGGCAGGTTTGTGTGAGATGGGCATTGGTATTCAGCCCCGTGCGTAGCCGAATCAAGGGGATTAACTGGTGCCGATCAACTCAGCCTGGATTGGACATGAGGGAGCGTCCGCCGAAGCCCTGGAGCGCCTTCGGTCCGTGGCCCCAGCGGCAGGATCGAGCACCTCGATCCTGGTGATCTCGAGCTGATTTTCGTGAAGTTGTTGAGTCGTTGACTGATCGCGGGGCAGGGAGCTGCTCGAATGGCTCGCTGGCAGCGCTTTCCCTGTTCGGTACTTTTTGTAGTGCCTGGCTTACCCCGGGGTTCTTGCCGCCAAAGCGATGCGTTTCTGGGTCACCACCAGCATCGTCGTCGCGGTAATACTCGGTGTCAGATAAATAATCCAATACAGGCTATGGGAGCCCATCTCAAGCACCACCATCAGCAGGCCCAATACGCTTCCCGCCAAGACCCCCGACACCAGTAGGCATTTGTTTTCGAACCTGGGGTGGGCACTCATTGCGATGGCGTAGATCTTCCAGCCAATCGCAAGGCTGAACGTCGCAACGCCAATGATGATGAGCGCGTGCAGAAAGGTGTCAGAGCCAACGCCTAGCCGTCGCACGATCGTCACCAGGGCCGAGTAGGCTCCCTGGATAAAAACCAGTGTTACCGGCAGCAGGCCAATGATTGCGCCGAGGGTCAACTTGACTCTGAGGTGTGCAAGGCTGTTCAAGTGTTCCCTTAATCCGTTCAGGGTAGGTGGCGTTCGAGGTGCCGCCGGTGGCGGGTTTCCAGTTGCGTGATGGGGCAGGCCTGTTGCTCCCGGTGATGCCCGCCGAGCCAGCGGGAGAAACTCCCGGGTCACAGTCGCCACGTCAAACCGTTCCTTAGTCGATGGGCGTCAGCCGACTCCGTTGTTCGGCATTGGGGAAGCCCTGGGTGCGATAGCGCGGCGGGTAGAGGTCTCTATCGGGTGAAAGCAATTGCCCCAGCACCGATTCAAGGTCTTGCCAGGCGAACATTTGGGTGACCGCTGTACCCTCATGATTGGGCTGCACCAGGACGATCCGGTCAGTCTTGGGTAGGGATGTCTCGACCCCTTCTGTCCACGCGGCCATGGAGAAGGTCTTGCCGTTGCCCTCTGCGTGTTCGTAGAGCATGTACGTGGCGACGAATACATCTTCTTGCTGATCCTCATGGACCTTGTCCAGCATCTCTTTCTGCATGCTGTAGATGCCGTGGAACATCAGTCGCTCAAGGGCGCCCAGTCGCTCCCGAAGTTCCGGGTCCTGCACGACGAATGCAGTGATCCGACGCTCCTCATAGGTGTAGACCTGGCCCGACAGAACGCGGCCGTTTTCAACGGCCTGACAACTCAGTTCGATCATATGGCGCAGGCCTTCAGGGTCTTTGTCTCCGGTGACCAGGAGTACATCGCGGGTGGGCATTATGAACACCGGCTGGCCCTTGATGGGCGCGCGCTGCAGAACATCTGGCAACAGCGCCCGGCTGGTGTCGTAGCCGTCCTTCCAGGCGCCCCGGTAAAGCCCGGGGAAGACCTCTTCGAATGCATCGGGCGTGGCCTCACGCAGGTTGTCCAGGGCGATGGCCAAGGCTTGGTCGAAGCTGATGCCCCAGTCATCCTGCGGGCCCTTGGTCAGGGTGGACGTGGTCTCGGGGTAGTCGACTGCCAACAAGGTCGCGCAGTCCTTGCCCAATGGTCGGTGCGCCACGATGTAGGGTGAGTCCCAGCCTTCGCTACGGACATGATGCAGGCGTACTTCCTCCAGCATGGCAAGGTTGCGGATCACCGGCCGGAGCATGGGCCGAACCTGCTCGAAGGTCAGTGTCGGACTGTTTTCGGCGCCGAGCAGGGTTGCCAGATAACCCTTGAGGACCTGTGCCTTGTGTTGTTTATCGGCTTGCAAATAGTCGCGGTAAGCGTTGTGCAGATTGAAAAAGCCGTTATCGCCGTGACGCAGGCGGAACTCGTCTGGCAGGTATTCGAGGGTGGCGCTATAGCCGCTATCGCGAGCGGCCTTGATCATCTTTTGGGCAAAGCCGTCTTGTGTAGGAGGGCGGTTGAATAGCCCGTCGAAAAAATCCCTGAGCATGTAGCAGGTCCTCCATGAGTGCGAATAGGTGATGCTGCTGGCGCGAGTGGTTCAGGTAAAACCGGTGGCCGGAGTCATGGTCGCGGCGGTGTCTGCGATGGACCCGGCCAGCGCCGCAGAATTCCCCGGCAAGGCGCCAAATTCACAAGGCGCTGATCTTAAACGGATTCAAGCATGGATATCACGCCCGTAGAATGGGCTTCGTTAACCTTTATGGAGTGGCAATTGATGCGGCGAGAAATTGGCTATTGGGACCGAGAAGGTCGGGAGCTGTTCTACTACCTGGAGTTCAACCCGCACACTGCGGAGTTTTTTATCACCTGTGAGCATACGCCTCGTGATGGAAGCAAAAGCGTGCGCTCAGTACCGCTGAGCGAGGCTCGTGGTGAACGCTACTACGAGGACGCGTTGCTGATCATCAAAGAAGAGCTTTTCCGAGATTATCGGCTCTGAATATCACACCCGGCATTGATCAAGAGCCCAGGAGACACGCGCTACGTGTCCTTGCAGGACACCTCGAGACCCACTTTTAAGCGATCCAGCGCGACCATGGTCTTGAACCACCTGACGTTTGCGTTCTCGGCGAACAGGCGTCGCGCCAGGGCCTGGTATTCCTGCATGGAGGCAACGTTCACGATCAGCACAAAGTCGGCTTCACCGGTGACGTAGTAGCACTGCTGGACCTCAGGTACCGCGAAATGTTTTTTCATGGATTCCAGCGCGTCGATGCTCGTGCGCTCGGTCATGACCTCCACCACGATGGTGATGGGTTTTCCCACCTGTGTGGGGTCGACGATCGCCACGTTACCGGTGATAACCCCGCATTCCTCCATGCGCTTGAGGCGGCGCTGCACCGAGGCCGAGGAGAGGTTCACCCGGTCGGCCAGCAGGCGCAGGGGTGTCGTGTTGTCGAACTGCACGATTTCCAGAATGGCGCGATCGAATCCATCTAGGGCATAGGGCGTGGTAGCGGATGGTTTTGGCATGATGGCTTAGTGAGATATTTTCCCGAAAACTAGCATGATTCAGAAGAAAATCATCCTCGTGAAAGAAATATTATCTCGCCCACTCCTGCTTTCCAGGAGCCGTCGAGAACGCTCACAGGATAATTCTGGCATGTCGATAGTGGTGCATCTTTCCCCCGTATTGCTCGTGATGTTCATGCTCATGGTGCTGCGCCGTCCGCCGGTGCAAGCGGCCGTTGCAGGGACCGCGTTGGTCGCCATTCTGTGGTTGGCAGGGGCTGCTGATGCCTGGCAAACCGTAACCCTGATCGCTGCGGGTCGTGACACCGCGGTGCTATTTCTCAGCACTGCGTTTGTCATCGTACCGGGCATGGCATTCGTCATTCTCATCGAGCGTTTGGGCGTCAATCTTGTGCTGAGCCAGTGGGTGCAATCCCTCGGGCTGGACCGCACACAGCAAGTGCTATTTATCGTCCTGGGCCTGGCGCCGTTGCTGGAGTCGATGACCGGCTTCGGGGTGTCGCTGATTGCCACGGTACCGTTGCTGCTCAGCCTGTTTGAGCGCCGTGTGGCCCTGCGCATTGCACTGACCGGCATGGCGATCATGCCCTGGGGCACCTTGGGGCTGGCAACGGTCATTGGTGCCTCGCTGGCGCATCTGGATGCCTCGGCGCTGGCGTCCACTTCGGCACTGACCAGTTCACTGGTGTTCCTGGCTCTCGGCGCGGTGGCTCTGTATCTGGCGGGTGTGAGGCAGGCCCGGGCGCTGGGTGTGCTGGGGGCTTTCTGGCTGCTGTTTGTGGGGGCGCTGTATGGCGCAAGCCGTTGGATGGGGCCTGAGGTCGCCGGGGTCGCTGCGGGGTTGCTGGTGGCCTTGTCCGTGTTGCTATGGGCACTGTCACGGGTACGTCGCAATGGCCGTCAGAGCGAAGGCGTACGCTGGCCACGCCAAGCATGGCCGTATCTGGCACTGATCGCCTGTATCGTCGCATTGAAGGTGCTGAGCGCCATCACGCAGTGGCAGGACCACTGGCTGGTGCAAGGCGCGCAGGTGACCTGGAAGCCGCTGGCTTCTCCGGGTGTCGCTCTGACGCTGGTCTTGATCGGCCTGCTGTTCTACAAAAGGGATTTGCGCAGTCCTGAGCTCAGTGACAACGGGCTGCTCCGTGGCTTGGTCGTTCGGACCAAACGCCCACTGTTGACGATTTTCTTTTTTCTCGCCATGTCACAAATGATGGTCAAGGCGGGCTTTCTGTCGGGCTTGGTGCAGACATTGGCAGGGCTGACGCCCACGGCAGTGATGCCGCTGATCGCGGGGTTCGGAGCGCTGTCCGGGTACATGACGGGCTCGAATGTGGGTGGCAACGCGATCTTTATGCCGGCTATCGCACTGTTACCTGATTCGTCACGCTTGCTGTTGGCCGCAGTGCAGAACAGCGCGGCGGGGCACGCGGCACTGGGTTCGCTGTCAATCGTGATGCTGGTACTGGGGCTGGCCAAGACTAGTGTCCAGGAGGAGGGCGAGTTGGTGCGGTTCGGATTCGGGCTGGTTTGCCTCAACACGCTGATGGTCGCGTTGGCTGCGCTGGTGTGGATGGCGTGAGGTGTCGCTGCCGCGTCAGACGTTCCACCGTGCAAGGTGCTTGTGTGAGAATGCGCGCGGCTTGCCCCAGACAGTAATAAGGACGTTGCGTGTACCTGAAAGTGATGTTGGTGATCGGTTCGGTTTTGATCAGCGGTTGTACTGCTGTTTTGGCGCGCACGACGGACTTTCGTTGTCCATATCTAGGTGTCCGGGTCGACTGGAATCTGGCCAAGGAAAATAACGGTGTCCTTTGGCCGTTGCTGGCGCTTGATGCGCCATTTTCAGCGGTGGTCGATACAGTCTTTCTTCCCTTTGAGCTTCAGGACAGTTGCAACTTTTGACCAAGGCGCTCGTCGCAGCGGGTTTCAGGACAGTGGCCTCGGGCCCGGGCTTACAAACGCCGCAAGAATGAACTGACAATGGCCTTGGTCGGGCCAGTGGCATCAAGTCTGTTCGCCGAGCCATAGGCATGCCATTCAATGTCGGCAATTTCGTTGAGGGGGCGGGCATCTTCTACATTCATGACCGCGGCTTCAAAGACATGGTGGCGGACATTGCCGGCTTCCAATTGCAGGACGTAAAGCAGTTCGTTGGCATCCAGGCCTGTTTCTTCACGCAGCTCTCGGATAGCGGCATTGGCCACGGATTCTCCGGGTTCGACCTTGCCGCCCGGAAGCGTCCATTTCGAACGTTGCTTACGCACGAAGAGAATTTGCCCGTCCTGTGTGCAAATAACTGTCGCTCTGTTTTTCATATATGCACCTCACCGGCTGGCTTTGGACAACGACTGCACCTCAAGTGTGCGAGGGTAGACGGCAGTCATCTTTAAACTGTCACAAAAATGTCATAAAGAGCGCTATGCATGATTGATACCGGCGCACGTCATCCGTTCAATAAAGATTTTATGAGGGAAAGAGGCTGCTGAAGGTAGTGGCTTACTCTTTGATCACGCCTTGTCACTGGGGCAATAGCTGAACAACGGTCTTTGACTTGGCAGCCAGTTTGTTCAAACCGGGGGGTGTGTTACGGCGAGGCCTGAGCTGAAATCAAGGCGCGGTGGGGTTTTAAGTGGGCTCGGGAAATGAGCCGCAGTGACTTTATGCTCGGAAATGAGCGGCAGTTGGCATTTTTACCAACGGCTGGGGCGCTAACCCTGACGTTCGCCTAAGCTGGGTGACAAACTTGATAAACACCCGCGCAAGGAGCGAGTCATGCTCTCGACTGTTGAGCTCTGCCACATTCTGGAGTCCGGCTTTCTCCCGCTTGCGTGTACCTGCACCTTGAGCCCGAACGGAGCCTTGATGATCAAGGTGTTCGAGCCGGAATCGGGACGGGTCGATCTGCTGTTGACCGGGGTTTCGACAGCCGAGCTCACCAGTGTGCGATCCATCTCCAATCTTATCGGTGAATTACGCACCGAAATCAGGGCCGGGCGCCGGGCGTTTGCCGGCGGTTTCACCCGCTACGTCGGCTGAGGCGAAACGCCTTGCCTGTGGCCACCCGGCGTCACTCAGGGCAGCCTTTGCAGGTAATCGGCGAGGGCATCGAAAGCGGGCAAGGTGATGGGGTCATTGGCTGAGTTGCTGGCCACCGGGTGCGACGCATAACGCACAATCACCATCTGCGCCTTGGGGTCAACATAGATCCGTTGCCCATGAACCCCGCGAGCCATGAAGGCACCGCCGTCCTTGTTGGTGACCCACCACATCGATCGATAACTCCAGCCTTTCAGTAGCTCATAACCGGCCTTGGCAAATGCCTGCTTGTCGCCACCCTGGCGAATATCGGTAACAACCGCTTGCGGAATAATCTGCTGACCATTGAATTGCCCATCGTTGCGGAGCATCTCGCCAAAGCGCGCCAGGTCGCGCAGACCAGTGTTCAGGCCGCCACCGGCAAACGGGGTGCCGATTGAATCCACTGTGAAGTACGCGTCCTGTTCCGCGCCAAGTCGGCTCCAGATACGCTCTGACAGCAATTGGGCAACGTTACGCCCGCTGACGCGGGCGATCACCCAGCCCAACACGTCCGTATTGATGGTTTTGTAGCTGAATGCGACGCCGTGCTCGCCTTCCAGTTGCACGCTTTGCAGAAATTCGTAGTACGTCCTCGGGCCTTTGTAGTCCTTGGGTTTTGGTAGCGGACTGCCCGCCTTGGCATGGGCCCAGACCTCGGCATTCGGATCTGCATAGTCTTCGCTGTACTTGAGCCCGGTGGTCATGTCGAGCACCTGACGCACGCTGGCGTTGGCGAAGGCAGAGTGGCCCAGTTCGGGGACGTAATCGACGACCGGTTTGTTGGCATCGATTCGGCCTTCGGCCACCAGAGTGGCGCCCAACGTGCCAACCACCGACTTGGTCACCGACATCGCCCCATGCTGGCCCTCTGGCGTGAGCACGCCAAAGTAGCGTTCATAAACGATTTTTCCGCGGTGCAGCACCAGGATCCCATCGGTGTAAGTGGCGGCCAGCGACTGCTCCCAGCTCATCGCCTGCTTGGCACCGATGGGGGTGAAACGCAGGCTGTCGATATCGCTGCGCAAGGCCAAAGGCAGCGCCACGGGAGCGCCAAGGCCACGGGATACGTTGATGGTGGGCATCAGTTGACGAAAGTTCGACACGCTCCAACGCATGGCCGGGAACTGAAAGTAGCTGCCATCTTCAAACCGCACCGTGCGCTCAGCGGGCGGCGGCGAACCCACCATCCAACCCAGTTTTGCCGGGTCACTGGCGGCCGCATCGGGAAAGCTGGGTTGTTTAGCAGCGCACGCGATGGCTGAGCAAAAAGCTAGTAAAAGAGCAGGTGTACACCGGGCGAGGGGGCGGCGGAAAAACTGAGGCATAGGCATGTCGTCGATTCCTTTCGAAAGGCCGGAAGTTTAACAGGCCAAACCCTGCTTGCTTGGCGACTACTGATTATCGATAGGCACATGATGCGCGCCGAGTAATGCGCGGTTGCCTGCAGGGTTTTCAGACTCGGATCTCGTTTGATCTCAGCCTGCACCTGGTGAACGTTAAAACTCTTTAAAATCAGTTGGTTGCGGAGTATTTCGCATGTTAAGCTGCGCAAATTGCGAAAACCATCAATGAAGTCACTTCCAAACCGGCGACGGTACGAGGCGTGCAAAGCACCACATTGTCGGACGAATTCTGTAGATCAATGATTTGTGGAGCTTTTTTATGACGAAGAAGTCAGGGTGCGAGATGACCGAAAGGCCTCTACGACCTTGCTTCAGTGCAAAGGGATGTATATATTCCTCCCCTTGCCGCAACTGCTCCGGAATGGCTTGATCCTGATTAACCCCTTCTAGATTGCTGCATAGCGCTACCGCCCGAATGGCGAAACTGGTAGACGCATGGGACTTAAAATCCCCCGCTCGTAAGGGCGTGCCGGTTCGATTCCGGCTTCGGGCACCATATTTATCAAGGGTTTGCGGGCGAAAGCTGATGCAAACCCTTGTTTGTTTTTTCCGCAATATCCTGATCTTTTCCGCAATTCATTTCGTTGGCGTGACTTTCTTACCAATCCGTTTGCGGATGTAGTTCTCAGTCATCACTACGGTCGTGTGGCCAAGCTGATCTCGGGCTTGCAGAATATCCCCGCTTGATTCCGCCTTATCAGTACCAGCCTTTGCACGCAGGTCCCTCAGCTGAAAGTCTGCCTTTTCTACTCCGGCAGCTTCCCTTGCAGCATCAAATCTCCCTCGTAACATACTGCTGGTCATGGGCTGCCCGTTGTCCATGACGATGAGTTTGCTGGATCGGATTTTATGGCTGGCTTTCCTAGCCAGTATTCGATCAATCACAACCTTCAGCTCACCAACGACCTCAATTCTTCGCTTGGCACTGGTTTTCCCTTGCGTCACCGCCAGGCGATTCTCTTTGATGTCTCGCTCATCCATTTTTAGCGTGTCAGCGATGCGTTGGCCCGTCAGGTAGAACAGATCCAGCGCATCCTTTAGCGGTTGGTCGGCGTGTAAATACACCATCGCGAGCATTTCATCTTCGACGTAGATGTCACGTCCGCTTTCTTTGTTGCCTTTAACTCCGGCGCACGGATTGGCTAAAGACGTGTACCCACTGGTTCTGGCGAAGTTCCAGATCGAGCTTAGTAACGCCTTCTCTCGATTTGCTCTGACAGGCGCGGTCTTTCCTCTATGTCTCAAATACTGAGCTACATGTTGCGGTTCAATGGCCTCCAGCGGGGCAGGGGGATCGTTGAAAAAGGCAAGTAGCTGCTTCAGCTCTCGAGCGTTATCTTTCTGCGTTGCGGGAGCTTTTGTCGGAACAACTTCAAGCATGTAGTTTTCTGCCACATAGGCGAATGTCAGCACATCCTGCGCAATGGCCTGGGATACCCGACTCTTTTCGAGCTTGGCGTACTCCAAAATCGCCAGGCCATAGAGCATGTAGGCGAGGGGGATCATGGGGTCACCAGTTCGTCAGGGACTTCGAAGAAGTTGAGTCGGCCTTTCAGCGGCGTAAACGACAGGGGTTTCGGGTCCTGCAACAGGAACGCCTTCTCGCCCATGTACCAGGGCGAGTCGCTGTGATCGAGACTGTCCACCAGCTCAACCGAACCGATGATTCCGCCGCGCTGCATGTCGTCACGATCAGGCATAGGCAAGCCACGCTCCGAGCAGTACAGCAGTGCCTGGGTGAGCTCATCGCTGGTCATACCCTTAGCCGCGTGCACTAGGAATCGGCCGCGAAACTTGGTGTGCCAGCTGCGATTCTCGATGTCCTTGCCGCCGTGGATGATCAGCCAGGCCCAGGGCTGGCGAATTGAAAGTGCTTTCATCGGGCAATACCTATCCTTGCAGCTATAGCGGTTGATTTTGAAGGGGGGAGGTTATTGCGGGGTGATGCGAGTAATCGAAGTGCGGAGCGCGATGAGAAGGCCCCGTGATCCGTTCCCAGACTGTCCAGTAGTAGTGGTAACGTCTGCGCTGTAATCCCTCGAGACGGCCAAATGAATCATCAAAGACCAGCTAACGCTACAGCAACGAATGCTGGCGAGGTAAGTACTGCCCACCCGCCTATTTGGTATTACGGCCCCGAAATACCAATTATCGGAAGCAATGGTATGGGTGTTTTTGGCTTCTCTCTTGCGCTGCTTCTGCTTTTACCGGGCTACGG
>Ga0302175_10000034_pt1 | contig 67210 bp, 66 predicted proteins | sample I_Fen_N3_3_FD_198791 | JGI IMG/M metagenome (GOLD analysis project Ga0302175, IMG submission 198791) | Peat permafrost microbial communities from Stordalen Mire near Abisko, Sweden - I_Fen_N3_3 | ecosystem: Environmental > Terrestrial > Soil > Wetlands > Permafrost | place: Sweden: Abisko... | reverse complement strand
AAGGCACCCTGACCACCTACCGCAACCTGTTCCTGACCATGCTCCTGGGTGGCCTGTGGCACGGCGCGAACATCACCTACATCGTCTGGGGCGCCTGGCACGGCATGTGGCTGGCAATTGAAAAAGCCATCGGCCTGAACACCGCGCCGCGCAGCTTCAACGTGGTGCGCTGGGCCTTCACCTTCCTGCTGGTGGTGATGGGCTGGGTGATCTTCCGCTCGGAGAACCTGCACGTCGCCGGCCGTATGTACGGTGCGATGTTCAGCTTTGGCGACTGGTCGCTGTCGGAACTCAACCGCGCCAGCCTCACCGGCCTGCAAGTGGCGACCCTGATCGTGGCCTACATGACCCTGGCGTTCTTCGGCCTGCGGGACTTCTACCGCAACCGTCCGCCCGTCAAGACCCAGCCTGAAGTCAGCGGCGCCAGCGACGGCCCGGCCGCCGCCCAGCCCGGCCTGATCAAGGCCGTGCCCGGCGACAAGCCCGGCAGCATCCACCAGCCGGGTTACATCGTGGGCACCGATGCCCAGGTGCAACCGGCCTACTGGACCGCCGACTGGCCGCGCTACCTGATGCGCACCCTGGTGCTGCTGCTGTTTATCGCCTCGATTCTCAAACTCTCGGCGCAAAGCTTCTCGCCGTTCCTTTACTTCCAGTTCTGAGGGATCTGACCATGACCCGCTCATTACGCATTTTCTATATCGCCCTGTTCCTGGTGACCCTGATGGTCCTGGGCCTGTGGTCGATGCGCAGCTTCTTCGGTTTCAGTACCAACAACGAAGCCACCGTACTCAACGGGCGCTGGACCAAGGCCGTGGAAACCCACTACGACAAGGAGTTCCCGATCAAGCGCCTGGGCACCAACCTCTGGGCCGCGCTGGACTTCAAGCTGTTCAACGAAGGTCGTCCGGGCGTGGTCCTGGGTCGTGACCAGTGGCTGTACAGCGACGAAGAGTTCAACCCCATCGTCAACGAAGAACTGAACCTGCAAGGCAACTACGCCCTGGTCGAAGGCGTGCGTCAGAGCCTGAAAGCCAAAGGCGTGAAACTGGTGATGGCGATCGTGCCGGCCAAGGTCCGCCTGTACCCGGAACACCTGGGCGACGTGCAGCCGGCGAGCATCCACGCCAACCTCTACCAGGACTTCCACGCCCGGGTCGCGGCCGACAAAATCCTCGCCCCCGACCTGCTGGGCCCGCTGCAACAGGCCAAGCAACAGGGTGAGCAAGTGTTCCTGCGCACCGACACCCACTGGACCCCGAGCGGCGCCGAAATCGCCGCCAAGCAACTGGCCAAGGCGATTGCCGAAAAAGCCCCGCTGAGCGGCCAGCCGCAGCGCTTCGTCACCGAAGCCGAGCAGACCGTGGAGCACAAGGGTGACCTGCGCCTGTTCCTGCCCCTGGACCCCTTGTTCGAAAACCTGATGCCGGCCCAGGAGCCGCTGCAAAAACGCGTGACCCGTGCCGCCGACGACCAACCGACCGCCGACGATGCGCTGTTCGCCGACAACCAAGTGCCCGTGGCACTGATCGGCACCAGCTACAGCGCCAACCCCAACTGGAACTTCGTTGGCGCCTTGAAGCAGGCGCTGCACAGCGACGTAGTCAATTACGCCGAAGACGGCCACGGCCCGATCCTGCCGATGCTCAGCTACCTGAAAAGCGACGCCTTCAAAAACGATCCGCCGCAAGTGCTGATTTGGGAATTCCCCGAACGTTATCTGCCTGTGAACAACGAAATCGGCGACGCCGACCCGCAGTGGGTCGCCGAGCTGAAAAAAGCCGGCGCCAGCCAACAAAACGTAGCTGCACTCAACAAATCCGAGACGCCCGACCGGGCGCAAAACTGAAAGAGAGGTACACCATGACTTTCACTACTACTCCGCGTCGTCTCGCCAAGGCCCTCACTCTGGCCGCCGGCATGAGCGTGCTGTCGATGTCCGCCTTCGCCGGCGACGCCGCGCTCTATGGCCCGACCGCGCCTAAAGGCTCGTCCTTCGTGCGTATCTACAACGCCAGCAACAGCGAAGTCAGCGCCACCGTCGGCAGCACCAACCTCAACGACGTCGCCCCCCTGGCCAGCAGCGACTTCAGCTTCATGCCCGGCGGCGACTACAGCGCCAAGGTCGGCAGCCAGACCGTGCCGGTCAAACTCGCCGCCGACCACTATTACACCCTGGTCAACAACGCCAGCGGCCAGCCGCAACTGATCGAAGAACCGCCGTTCAAGAACAAGCAGAAGTCCCTGGTTCGTGTGCAGAACCTCAGCGACAAATCCCTGACCCTGAAAACTGCCGACGGCAAGACCGATGTGGTCAAGGCCGTGGCCGCCAAGGGCCGTGGCGAGCGCGAGATCAACCCAGTCAAGGTCAGCTTCGCCCTGTACGACGGCGAGAAAAAAGTCAGCGACCTCAAGCCCGTGGCCCTGGAGCGCGGTGAAGCCGCCGTGCTCTACGTCACCGGCAATGGCAGCAGCCTGTCGCCCGTGTGGGTGAAACGCCCCGTCTCCACCCGCTAACCCGAATCTGTCGCCGCTGCCCGGATACGGGGCAGCGGCGACAACGAGGACAAAAACAAGAGTGAAACGACAGAACGCAGTAGCTCTAACCCATACGATATTTGAAGGAGTAACAACATGATTCCGGTGATCTTGTCAGGTGGTAGCGGCTCACGTCTTTGGCCGCTTTCGCGCAAGCAATTCCCCAAGCAGTTTCTCGCCCTGACCGGCGAACAGACCCTGTTCCAGCAAACCCTGGAGCGCCTGGTCTTCGACGGCATGGACTCCCCGATCGTGGTCTGCAACAAGGACCATCGCTTTATCGTCAATGAGCAACTCAGTGTTCGCAAACTGGAATCGCAGCGCATCCTGATGGAGCCCTTCGGTCGCAACACAGCGCCCGCCGTGGCGTTGACCGCGATGATGCTGGTCAACGAAGGCCGTGACGAACTGATGCTGGTGCTGCCCGCCGACCACGTGCTGGAAGACCAGAAAGCCCTGCAGCGTGCCCTGGCCCTGGCCACCGTGGCCGCCGAGCGTGGAGAGATGGTGCTGTTCGGCGTGCCGGCCACCAAACCGGAAACCGGTTATGGCTACATCAAGTCCAGCAGCGATATCCACCTGCCCGAAGGCGTGAGCCGGGTCGCGCAGTTCGTCGAAAAGCCCGACCACAAGCGCGCCACCGAATTCGTCAAGGACGGTGGCTATTTCTGGAACAGCGGCATGTTCCTGTTCCGCGCCAGCCGCTTCCTCGAAGAGCTGAAAAAACACGATCCGGACATCTACGACACCTGCCTGCTGACCCTGGAGCGCAGCGTGCAGGACGCCGATACCGTGGACATCGACGAAGCCACCTTCGCCTGCTGCCCGGACAACTCCATCGACTACGCGGTAATGGAAAAAACCCAACGCGCCTGCGTGGTGCCGCTGAGCGCCGGCTGGAGCGATGTGGGTTGCTGGTCGTCGCTGTGGGACGTGCATGAAAAAGACGCCAACGGCAACGTCAGCAAAGGCGACGTGGTGATCCAGGACAGCCACAACTGCATGATCCACGGCAACGGCAAACTGGTGTCGGTGATCGGCCTGGAAAACATCGTCGTCGTCGAAACCAAGGACGCCATGATGATCGCCCACAAGGACAAGGTCCAAGGCGTGAAACAGATGGTCAACACCCTCAACGAACAGGGCCGCAGCGAAACCCAGAACCACTGCGAGGTCTACCGTCCGTGGGGCTCCTACGACTCGGTGGACATGGGCGGACGCTTCCAGGTCAAGCACATCTCGGTCAAGCCGGGCGCCTGCCTGTCCCTGCAAATGCACCACCACCGCGCCGAACACTGGATCGTGGTCAGCGGCACTGCCGAAGTCACCTGCGACGAAAACGTGTTCCTGCTCTGCGAAAACCAGTCGACCTACATCCCCATCGCCTCGGTCCACCGCCTGCGCAACCCAGGCAAAATCCCCCTGGAAATCATCGAAGTGCAATCGGGCAGCTACCTGGGCGAAGACGACATCGAACGCTTCGAAGACATCTACGGCCGCTCCACACCGGTGGAGCGTGGCGTGTCGGTCAAGACCATAGCGCAGTAGCAGCGACAAGCTTCAAGCGGCTAGCTGCAAGTAAAAGCGGATCGCCGTTGTCAGCAATACCTTCCACCCCCTGGTCCATTACCTGCGTCCCCTATCCGCAGGCAATGGGCCAGGTTTTTTTTAAAGCTGCGGCAAGTGGCAAGCTTCAAGCGGCAAGAAAAAGCGCCACGTCCCTCCCACGCAGACGCAGCGCCCATTCAACTCCCTGATCAAGAAACATCGATCAGGCCTGCAACACCTCTTCCTTCATCCCCAACCCAACATCATCAATCACCGCCTTGCCCATCTCCGCCAGGAAATGCGCGGCCCAGGCGTAACGCTCGCCCTGGTCTTCCATGGCCGCATCCAGCGCGAGTTTCTTGGCGTAGTACAGCAGAGTCGAAGCGTGCTCCAGAGCATGGTGCAGAGGCACATCGGGATTGACGCGGAACAGCGTTTGATCGGCATCGCCGCACGTTCCGAAGGTGACGAAACCCGAGGTTTTGATAACGCACATGGTTGAACTCCCGTATCAAAGTGAGAGCTGCCACGTTCGCGACCAAACGAATGGGTGGCAGCCGTGCGCGGATTGGTCGACCGGAGATACAGGAACCCGGCAGGGCCGAAGCCCTTCCACGCACAGCCGCCATTGCACGGAAATACGGGCGCAAAAAAAGCGCCTGCAATCGTCAAGGGGCGCTGTTGCGCCTGTATCAAGTCGGGCGACCAAACCCGATCACTGCTCTCGCAGCGACGTCCAAAGGCTAGTCCCGGGCTTGATACGGAGCAACAACAAAGGCGTCGCAGTTTATGTCCAAGCCGCTGGTGTTGGGAACATCCCTGCCTCTGGCACTGCGGGGCATCAGCTCAATCGTGAGTGCAGGTTTTACGTCTGCTTCGCAGCCGTTCGCAGCCTTCGGCAGCTCCTACAGAAAGCGCGGAACACGCGCTTGGCTTTTGCTCTTGATCTTCAGGCCCCTTCCCAGCAGGCCGAGCGCAGGCGTTGCGTAGGGGGCAGCTCGGCAAGGATGCCGAGCTAGCCGCCCCAGGCCATGGATGGCCTGGGGCGGCGTGCCCCCGGAGCAAAGCCGGAACGAGGGCACCCCGAGCCTTAGCGAGGGGCCGTATGGAGGGGCAAGACTTTTGGGTTCCTTTTTGCTGGGCCGGCACTCCGGCGTTTGACAAAAGGGACTCGCCGTAAGGGCGAAACCATAAGCAGGCCGTATGGCGGCAACGGATATGTACTTCCCTCAACTTGGTGTGCAGCCGCTTACGCTCATCCTAGCGTTAGCTTTTCATCAAAACACACCGTTCCTAGAGCTTTATGTAGCGCTCCGTCATCGAGTTCCTCTGCGACGGTTCGAATTCTTCAACTCGAACAGCGTGGTCGACTGATCTGGCTTGAACAGTCTAAGCAGCAGATCAGCCTCATCAAGAGAACTGATGAAGGACATTAGGACACGCCTGTCGTGTAGTCAGAAAGACACCGGAGTGGACCACATGATGGCCACTATCCCCCTAAAACCGCTTTAACAGACCTTCTATTGTCCCTACCGGACAAATAAACAACACCTGTGGATAACCTCATCAAAGCCATCCCTCATCGCCAACCCCACCTACGCTTAGGTAGGATGTCCCCCTCTCTTGCCCGAGGCGCATGTCATGTTCATCGGCGTTCTGCTGGTCATCACCTGGTTGATCCTGCTCCTGCGCTACCCCGCAAAAGCCTTGCCCGTTTCCCTGGCGGCGGCTTTTGGCCTGGGCCTGGTGGCCTGTTGGGTGGTCTGGCTGGACAACCGCGAGGCCCAGCAACTGGCGCGCCTGGAACTGCGCATCGCCTACGCCCCGCAAGCCTGCCCCGCCGACCGCCCCCTGCAACTGAAGATGAACAACGGCAACGACGTGCCCCTGATCGAATTGCGCTGGCGCATCGCCGCCTACGCTCCGGGGGATACGGTCAACCTCGCCGATAACCAATACAGCGCCCCCCGCTATCGCGGCCCCGGCGAGTTGCAGGCCGGTGCCAACTGGGAGGACTGCTTGCCGATGCCCCCCCTGCGCCCCGGTTACCGCCCGCAGACCCTGGAGTTTCGCGCCGAGCGTTTGCAGGGTAGTTTCTCCGACTGATTGCCCCCTCCCTTCTTCCAGCACAAGGACCGCGCCATGCCTGTCGCGTTGATCACCGGTTGTTCCAGCGGTATTGGCCGCGCCCTGGCCGACGTCTTCAAAAACGCCGGTTTCACTGTCCTGGCCAGCGCGCGCAAGGCCGAGGATGTGGCAGCCCTGCAAGCCGCCGGCTTTACCGCACTGCAACTGGATGTGAACGACGGCCTGGCCCTTAGCGCCCTGGGCGAGCAGATCAACCAGCAGTACGGCGGCCTCGACCTGTTGATCAACAATGCCGGCTACGGCGCCATGGGCCCGCTGCTCGATGGCGGCGTCGAGGCCATGCAGCGCCAGTTCGAAACCAATGTGTTCTCGGTGGTCGGGGTGACCCGGGCGCTGTTTCCGGTGCTGCGCCGCAGCCGGGGGCTGGTGGTGAATATCGGCAGCGTTTCCGGGGTGCTGGTGACACCCTTTGCCGGTGCCTATTGCGCCTCCAAAGCGGCGGTTCATGCCCTGAGCGAGGCGCTGCGCATGGAGCTGGCACCGTTCGGCATCCGCGTGATGGAAGTCCAGCCCGGCGCCATTGCTTCCAGCTTCGCCAGGAATGCCGGGCATGAAGCCGAGCAACTGATCAACGAGCAATCGCCCTGGTGGCCGCTGCGGGAAGGGATCCGCACCCGGGCCAAGGCCTCCCAGGACAGACCGACCCCAGCCAGCGAGTTCGCCGCCCACCTGCTCAAGGCCGTGCAGCAGGACTCGCCGCCGCGCCTGGTGCGCATCGGCAATGGCAGCCGCGCACTGCCGCTGTTGGCCGCGCTATTGCCCAAGGGGCTGCTGGAAAAGGTGCTGATGAAGCGTTTCGGATTGAGCGCCAAGCTCTGATCGTTCACCGCCGGCCATCATGCGCATGACAGCGTTGTGCGCAGCGCCGATGCCCGTAGAATGCCCGCACTCAAATCGCAGGGAAGCGGTACCCCAAGCACGGAACGGCTGCACCCCGCCCCTGCTCATGCCCTCCTGGCGTCCTCCCTTTTACTCGATTGAACCTCAGGGACTCTCCATTGAAATGTCGTAGCCTGCTGCCCTTGGCCATCTTCAGTCTGCTGGTGGGTTGCAATGCCTCGTCACCGGACGAGAAGCTCAATAACTCCCTGCCGGACTTGAGCCTCGAACAGATCCTGCCCAAGGTCGAGGCCAACCAATACTGCACGCCAGATATGGACAGCGAGTTGCTGCTCGGCCTCGGCAGCCGACTGAGCGATGAGGACGAGCTGCTCTATGGCGCAGGCCGTACCTTGCAGGCCAGCAAGGAAATAAAAATGGCCCGCAGCTGCCTGATCATGGCTGCCCCTCGCTACACCACAAGCCTGTGCATCCTGGGCGGCATTGTCGGCGCCAGGCAAAACGACTATGACAAAAGCGAAGCCTTCAACTACATCGCTTACGCCGCCAAGCACAATGAATCCTGCGCCGAAGCAGGCCTGGCCGACCTCTACAGCGTGGGCAAGCTGGGCCAACTGCCAAACAAGGAATTGGCCATGGGCTGGCTCGAGCGTGCCGCTCGGCACGGCGACCAGGACGCGCAACAGGACATGGTGCGTTGGAGCCGCGACCAGGGCAATTTCCCGGTGGCCTATGCCTGGGCCAGGATCCTGGATGATGGACAAACAGTCGAGGCAGTGAAGCGCAAAATGAGCCCGCAGCAAATGGCCGAAGGCGAGCAGCACTACACCCAACTGCTCAGCCAGCTCACCCCCGAAAAGGACCTTAAGCAGGCGCTGCGCAAGATCGTCATCGCCATCAGCTCAGCGGATCTGTACTACAGCCACCCGCAGGTGTTCGAGGGCATGTCCCCTGTGCAACGGCGTGCGTTCGTGGCCCAGTTGGTGGACATGCAGGACCTCTACCCGCAGTTCCACACCCGTGGCCAGGTGATGGCCTACGCATTGATTTCCCGCAGCGTGCAAACTACCGGCCCGGCCGTGGACCTGTGGCAGGACCCGGCGCTGCATGCCTTGCTGATCAATGATGAGCTGAGCGTGGAAGACACCGTGGCCCAGGCCAAAACCATCCTGGCCAAGCGCAAGCAGTAACGGCGCAGCGGCGCACGTGACCGGCCCGCCCTCTAATGACCGATTCAGGGATCAACGGGCGGGTCTTCCGGCAGCGCTTTGATGGGCGTAAACGACGAAAACGCCAGCAGCCCGGCCAGCACGCCGATCGTCATCATCAAGCCGAAAAACAGCGTGCTCCAACTGGCCGATATCACATCCTGAGGGTTGCCGGGTTTATACAGGAGGTCCACCTGATCGCCCTCTTTGGCTCCGGACAGTTCGTCGTGGAAGCTGTGCTCGAGCAGCGTGCCATCGGCCGTGGCGAACCGGACATCGGTGTAGCGGGTGTAGCTGGACTTGCCACCGTTGTTGACCGGGTACACCGTGACCCGCAACACCGTGCCGACGCTGGGCAGGCCATTGAGGCGGTAATCGGCAAACTGGTGGAAGAAATGCACGGCACCGGCGCCGAAAGCCAGTGCCGCCAGTAAAAAAACACTCCCTGGAAAAATCCTCACCCACGTCATCCCTGCTCAACAAAGTGCGGCGAATATAGAGAGCGGCTACAGACCGCAGCAACCGTTTTGTGCAGCGGCTGCCATTCCCGCCCCTATTGCTCCCCTTCCTGCCTGACCACCACGGTGCAAGTGATCCCCGCCGCCAGCAGCACGCCTTCGGGGACTTCATCAATATGGATGCGTACCGGCACTCGCTGGGCCAGGCGCACCCAGTTGAAGGTCGGGTTGACGTCGGCGATCAACTCGCGACTTTCCGGGTTGTCGCGGTCGTAGATACCGCGAGAGATGCTTTCCACATGGCCCTTGAGCACCTCGCCGCTCATCAGTTGCATGTCGGCTTTATCGCCGACCCGCACGTGGGGCAGTTTGGTCTCTTCGAAGAAGCCGTAGACCCAGAACGAGTTCATGTCGACCACGGCCATTTTCGGCTCGCCGATACGCGCGTAGTCACCGCGATGCACGTTGAGGTTGGTGACATAGCCGTCCACCGCCGCCCGTACCTGGGTGCGCGCGAGGTTGAGTTCGGCGGCGTCCAGTTGCGCCTGGGCATGCTGGTAGTCAGCCAGGGCTGAGTCGGCGATGTTGCTGGCGTCGTCGCGGTTTTCCTTGGAGATCACCAGGTTGTCCAGGTCGGCACGGCGGTGGGCGTTGACCTTGCGCATCTCCCAGGTGGCCTTTTTCGAGGCCACCAGTGATTGCGCCTGTTTGACCGCGATACGGTAGTGCTCAGGGTCGATCTGCATCAGCAGGTCACCCTTTTTCACCAACTGGTTGTCGCGCACCGGCACTTCCACCACTTCACCGGTGACATCGGCGGCGACGTTGATGATGTCCGCCCGCACCCGGCCATCGCGGGTCCAGGGGGTGTTCATGTAGTGCTCCCACAGGGTGCGGCCGATCCACAGGGCAAGGGCCAGTACCAGCAGGGTCGCGAGCAGGCTGAAGAACTTTTTCATCGGGTCACTCTCAACGGTAAACAGTGAGCGCCATGGCGCCGAACAGACAGGTGAACAGGCTCAGGCGCAGCAGCGCCGGGTGCCAGAAAAAACGGTACAGGTCGTAGCCGGCGATAAATCGGTCCAGGGCCCAGGCCAGGGCCGCGGCGACAAAAAACATCAGGGTCATGGTCGGCATGTAAACGCCGTGGAAGGCGATTTCACGAGGCATGTTCGGGTCCTTGGACGGCAACGGGGCGCGGTGTGGCATAGGCCGCCAGCGGTGACTGGGGGTCGAGCAACGAGCTGCGGATAAAGTGCAGGTAGCTTTTCACCCGACGCAGGGCCGAGGTGTCGAAGTGCGGGGCGAAGGGCTCGTCGGTGGACTGGACCCGGCTGATGGCATGGTCGACCGCAATTAGGCCACGCTCCAGGTTGCTCTGGCTCGGCTGCAGGAACAGCCGCACCAGCGAGCGCCCCATGACCCGGATCGCCTGGCGCCACGGCTGCGATTGGGCATAGGCCGGGTGCACCGGGAGGATCGCCTGCTCTTTGCGCAATTCGATGATCGCGTGCCCGACCTCCAGCACCACGAACATCCAGCGCAGCAGCTCGCGCTGCACCTGGGGCTGCCCCACCGCCAGGCCATAGGCCTGGTGCAGCAGGTCGCGGGTGCGGCTTTCAAAACTCGAGGCCAGGCCCTTGAGCTTGCCGCTGATGGCGTACACCACTTGGCCGCGCAGGTCCTGTTCGAGCCGGCGCCACAGCCAGCGGCTGTTGGGCGGCAGGATGATCGCCCCGGCCGCCGCGCACACCAGCATGCCCATGACCATGGCGATGTAATCGTTGATAAAGCTGTAGGGGTTGTAGACCGTGAGGTTGTCCGGCACCGAGCCGGTACTGAAGAAAATCAGCAGCCCCAGGCCGACCCCGGCATATTGCGGACGCGAGATAAGGAACGAGCCGAGCACAATCACCGGCGCCAGCATCACGCATAAAAGCGGGAATCCGTCGATCCAGGGGAACACGAAGAACATCTCGATGAAGCCGATAATCGCCCCGATAAACGTCCCGCATGCCATCTGGAACGCCATGCGCTTGGGGTTTGGCGTGGCCGCCGAAAGGCCAATGGTGGCGGCGGCAATCAGGGTCATGGTGGCGCCGCTGGGCCAGGCGGTGGCCACCCAGTAGCTGCCCAGTACCACCAACACGAAGGCCGCGCGGATCCCCGAGGCCGCCGAGGCCAGCCAGTTGGTCTGCGGGGTGAAGGGCTCGTCCCAGCGCTCGCGTTCATGGCTGTGGTCGGCCAGTGAGGCGTGAGTCTGGGCGTAACCGTGCAGGTCGTCGACAAAGCGGTACAGCAGTTCGTAGGCGGTGTGGAAGTCCAGCTGCTCGGCGTCACTGGGCTGCAACTCCTGGAACTGCGCGCGCAGGCTGCGCACCCGGGCCGGGAGCTCAGTCTTGTAGGCCGCCAGGGCCGTGGCCAGGCGCGCGGCGTCGGGGCTGGTCAGGGCCCGCCCGGAGAAGCCATCGAGCAGTTCGGCCAGGTCCTGCAACCCGGGTTTGATCGCGGCCACCACGTGGTCGGCACCACTACCACGCAAGCGCTCGAGCAATTGGTGCAGGGCATTGAAGCGGGTGGTGATGCTCATGAACTCGCTGTTCAGGCGGCTCAGGCGTCCGTTGCGCCGGCGCATGTGCGGGTCTTCAAACACCGTGACGCTGCGCAGGCCCTCCAGGCCTACCGCCTCAGCGATGAAGCGCACGTTGCCGCTCTCGAACGCCTCGCGCTGGCTGCGTCCGCGCAGGCCATCGGTGACAAACAGGGCAAAGACCCCGAAGCGCTGGTACAGGGCGTTGCGCATCGCGGCGCTGGCGGTCTGCGGCAGGATTGCGGCGCTGACCAGGGTCGAGCAGAGGATCCCCAGGGAGATCTCCAGCACCCGCCACACGGCCGCCATAAAGGCCCCGTCCGGATGGGCCAGGGCCGGCAGGCCAACCATGGCAGCGGTGTAGCCGGCCAGCACGAAACCGTAGGCGCGAAAGTTGCGATAACGCGCCGCACCGGCCGAACAGATGCCGACCCAGATCGCCAGGGAGCCGAGGAACAGCTCGGTGTTCTGGGCGAACAGGGCAATCAGCGCGACCATCACCGCCGACCCGGTCAGGGTCCCCAGGAAACGGTAGAAACTCTTGGCGAACACATGGCCGCTCTGGGGCTGCATCACGATGAACACGGTGATCATGGCGGTGCGTGGCTGCGGCAGCTCCAGGCGCATGGCCAGCCACAAGGTCAGGAACGCGGCGGTCAGTACCTTGAAGATGTAGACCCAGGTCACGCCGTCGCTGCGTGCCCAGTCAAAGAAACCCCGGCGCCATTCAAGGGAGTACAGCCAGCGCAAAGGTACAGGCAAGGGAGTCATCGGGTCCTTCTCAGTCGTCAGCGATCAATGGTCAAAGACGGCCAGGGCCGCCGGGGTCTTGCTCGGTTGGATCTTGACGTCCGCTGGCACATCGCGCCCCGCTTCCAGGCCGCCGCCCAGGGCCGTCACCAGCTCGGCATGGGCTGTGAGCCGCGCCGCCTGCACCTGCTGCTGGATCTGTTGCTGCTGGAACAACAGGCTCTGGGCGTTCAGCACATTGAGGTAGTCGGTGAGGCCGCGCTGGTAGGCGATCATCGCGATGTCATAGGTTTTCTGCGCCGACGCCACCGACTCGGCGGCAAAGCCTTGCTGCTTGTCCATGGACTCGCGGCGGATCAACTGATCGGAAATGCTTTTCAGCGCATTGACCAGGGTCTGGTTGTAGTGCGCGACGGCGATGTCGTAGCCGGCCGAGGCTTCACCCAGTTCGGCACGCAGGCGCCCGCCGTCAAAGATCGGCAGGCTAATGGCCGGGCCGACGTTGTAGGTGAGTTTCTTGCCGGTGAGGAACTCCAGCGCCCCGCCGCCGGTGGCCATGTAGCCAAGGCTGCCCACCAGGTCGACGTTGGGGTAGAAGCCGGCATGGGCCACATCGATGCCCCGGGCCTGGGCCGCCACTTGCCAGCGGCTGGCGACCACGTCTGGACGTTGGCCGAGCAACTGCGCGGGCAAGACCGATGGCAGACGCAGCGCAGCGCCCAGGGCCAGGGTTGGCCGTTGCAGCTGCGCGCCGGCCCCCGGGCCCTTGCCGGCCAGGGCCGCCAATTGGTTGCGGGTCAGGGCGATTTCTTCATCCAGGGCATCGATCTGGCGGTGGGTTTCCGGCAGCGGGGTTTGTGCCTGGCTGACTTCAAAGTGGGTGCCGATGCCGGCGTCCAGGCGCTTTTGCGCCAGGTCGAGAATCTGCTGTTGCTGCTTCAGGGTCGCCTGCACGATGTCGCGCCGGGCGTAGTGCAGCGACAACTGAATGTAGGCCCGCACCACGTTGTTCGACAGCTCCAGCTGGGCCAGGCGCGCCTCGGCGACGCTCATGTGGGCCAGGTCCACGGCGCGTTCGCTGGCGTTGCTTTCGCGCCCCCAGAGGTCCAGCGCATAGCTCAGGCCCAGGGCCGCGTTGTTGTCCCAGGTGGTGCTGTTGGCCAGGTCACCGGGGCCGTAGAACTGATCCGTGGGCCAATTGTGGCGCTTGAGGCTGGCATCGCCCTTGATCTGCAGCGATTCGGCAGATTCGGCGACACCGGCCAGGGCCCGCGCCTGCCGTACCCGGGCGGCGGCCATGGCCATGCTCGGGCTGCCTTGCAGGGCGAGGTCGACCCAGTGGTCCAGTTGCGGGTCGCCATAGGCCTGCCACCACTGGGCATTGGGCCAGTGGGCGTCCTGGGCGGCGCTCTGAATCGCCTCGTCGGTGGCCAGGGTATTGGCGGGAAGTAGCGTGCCTTGGGGCGCTATGCCTCCGGTTCCGATGCAGCCGCTGATTGCTAACGATAAAGCCCAAACACTGAGAGTCTTCAACTCTCTGCTGATGCGAGGCGGCACTGCTGCGAATTCCTGAGATCGGGGGGGAGGGGCAACTCTCTGGCAGGGGCCGCTGGGTGGGCGACGCAATGCGTCTGGCACAACGCATTGCACGACAGGCTCCTGCAGATCGGGGCAATTCTAGGGGGCGGCTTCGATGGCGATAAGGTGGGTTTCCTGTGAATCTTTGTTACCGTAAACGCGATAATCCATTGGTCGTATCCCCAAGCCCCTGTAAACACTGAAACTTCGTGTCACAATTTGCCATCTCCCTTGAGAGCACCCCATGGACACTTTGCAAAACATGCGCGCCTTCAGCTGTGTCGCCGAGGCCGGCAGTTTCACCGCCGCCGCCGTGCAACTGGACACCACCACAGCCAATGTCTCGCGCGCGGTCTCCAACCTTGAGGCTCACCTGCAAACCCGCTTGCTCAACCGCACGACTCGACGCATCGCGCTGACCGAGGCCGGCAAACGCTACCTGCTGCGCTGCGAGCAGATCCTGGCCTACGTCGAAGAAGCCGAGGCCGAGGCCAGCGACGCTCACGCCCGCCCCGCCGGGCAATTGAAAGTGCACACCATGACCGGCATCGGCCAGCATTTCGTGATCGACGCCATTGCCCGCTACCGCAAGACCCACCCCGACGTGACCTTCGACCTGACCATGGCCAACCGCGTGCCGGACCTCTTGGACGAGGGCTACGACGTGTCCATCGTGCTCGCCAGCGAGCTGCCGGACTCGGGGTTTGTCTCCCAGCGCCTGGGGATCACCTACAGCATCGTCTGTGCCTCACCGGCCTATGTAAAAGCCAACGGCTGCCCGAGCAAGCCCATCGACCTGCTGAACCACGCCTGCCTGCGCCTGGTGAGCCCGGTCATCCCCCTGGAAAAGTGGACCTTCGACGGCCCGGAAGGCCAGGAGATGGTGACCATCAACGGCTCGCCGTTTCTGGTCAACTCCGCCGATGCGATGAAAACCGCGATCACCAGCGGCATGGGCGTCGGCGTGCTGCCGGTGTACGCGGCCATCGAAGGGCTGCGCAATGGCACCCTGGTGCGGGTGATGCCGCAGTACCGCTCCCAGGAACTGAACCTGTACGCCATCTACCCTTCGCGCCAGTACCTGGACGCCAAGATCAAGACCTGGGTCGAATACCTGCGCGGCTCCCTACCGGAAATCCTCGCCGCCCACCAGGCCGAACTCGCCGCCTACGAACTCAGCGGCAGCCTCGCCGGCGCCCGCCTGACCAACTGAGCCTCCTCACCCCCTGTAGCCGATGCCGCCAGGCTGCGCTGGGCCGCGTCGGCGCCGAAGGTACACCTGAAACAACCACGGTGGATCTGATGGCCAACGCAGCCTCGTGCCTCGGCAGCGGCTACAGCAGCACCCGCGCAAACATCCCTGGCACCCAATAGCCAGCGGCTACAAAAAAGCTGTCGGGAATGTTAGCTTGCTTGGCATTCTCTCCCGCCTGTCGAGCCCTCCCGCGATGAAAAAGACCGTACTTGCCTTCAGCCGCATCACTCCCGAGATGATCGAACGCCTGCGCCAGGAGTTCGACGTGATCGTGCCCAACCCCAAGCAGGGTGATATCAGCGCGCAGTTCAACGAAGCCCTGCCCCAGGCCCACGGCCTGATCGGCGTCGGCCGCAAGCTGGGTCGCGCCCAACTGGAAAACGCCGCCAAGCTGCAAGTGGTGTCCAGCGTCTCGGTGGGTTACGACAACTACGATCTGGGTTACTTCAACGAACGCGGGATCATGCTCACCAACACCCCGGACGTGCTCACCGAAAGCACCGCCGACCTGGCCTTCGCCCTGCTGATGAGCAGCGCACGCCGGGTGGCCGAGCTGGACGCCTGGACCAAGGCCGGCCAGTGGCAGGCCAGCGTTGGCGCTTCGTTGTTTGGCTGCGATGTGCACGGCAAGACCCTGGGCATCGTCGGCATGGGCAATATCGGCGCAGCTGTGGCGCGTCGGGGCCGCCTGGGCTTCAACATGCCGATCCTGTACAGCGGCAACAGCCGCAAGCTCGAGCTGGAACAGGAGCTCGGGGCGCAGTTGCGCAGCCTGGACCAACTGCTGGCCGAAGCCGATTTCGTGTGCCTGGTGGTGCCCCTCAGCGACAAGACCAAACACCTGATCAGCCAGCGTGAATTGGCGCTGATGAAGCCAAGCGCGATCCTGGTGAATATCTCCCGAGGCCCGGTGGTGGACGAGCCGGCGTTGATCGAGGCCCTGCAAAAAGGCCAGATTCGCGGCGCCGGGCTCGATGTCTACGAGAAGGAACCGCTGGCCGAATCACCGCTGTTCCAACTGAAAAACGCCGTGACCCTGCCCCACGTTGGCTCGGCAACCCACGAAACCCGCGAGGCCATGGCCAATCGCGCGGTGGATAACCTGCGCAGCGCCTTGCTCGGTGAGCGGCCGCAGGATCTGGTCAACCCACAGACCTGGAAGGGCTGAGGGGGCAAGTCCAGGGGCGCCCTGCCCCTGGAAGCCCGGCGGTTGCGCAAACCCTGAACCCACGTCCAAGCAATGGCTTCAGATTGCGCTCAAGCAGCAGGGCGCAGATTCCCAGGGGCGACGGCGACGGCCGGTTTGGGTTTGCGAAACACCAGCACGTTGCCCAGCATCACCAGGACCAGCCCGGCCAGCGCCGGTGCGGTCCATTGGTAGCCTTCGGCGTAGGCCGACACATTCAGCGCCACCACCGGAAACAGCACGGTGCAGTAGGCCGCGCGTTCCGGGCCCATGCGCCCGACCAGGGTCAGGTAGGCGGTAAAGCCGATCACCGAACCCGGGATCACCAGGTACAGCAGCGAGCCGATATAGCGCGTGTTCCATTCCATGGCGAACGGCACGCCCTGGACCAGGCAATACACCCCCAGCATCACCGCGCCGTAGGCCATGCCCCAGGCGTTGGTGGTGAGCGGCTTGAGCCCGGCCTTCTGCTGCAGGCTGGACAACATATTGCCCGCCGAGAAACACAGGGTGCCGAGCAAGGCCAGCCCCAAGCCCAGCAGGGTTTGCGGGCTGGCGCTGTGGCCCACCAGTTCCGGCCAGAACAACAGCCCCAGGCCCAGCAGGCCGAGGCCGCCGCCCAGCAGCACGTTACGCGCCACCCGTTGGCCGAAGAACACCCGGGCATTCAGCGCGTTCCACAGGGTGGCCGTGGAAAACACCACCGCCACCAGGCCGCTGGGGATCCACTGGCTGGCGTGCAAGAAGCACATGAAGTTGATGCAGAACAGGCACACGCCCTGGGCCAGGCAGATCAGGTGTCCGCGCCGGTTCATCACCTGCAGCTTGCGGCTGAGCAGCAGCAACACGAACAGCATCAGCGCCGCCAGGCCGAAGCGGTAGACGATCGAGACCGGAATCGCCACCACGCCCAGTTGCAGTTTCAAGGCGATCCAGGTGGTGCCCCAGATCAGGACAGTGAGCAAATACAAGGCAAGGTTCATGGCGCTACTCCTGAGTTCGGCTTGCAGTGTCAGGCCCTGCGCGCTGCGCACGCTTGCAGAAACTTGCGCTTTTGTCGGGTCGGCAGCTGGCAGCGCGCCGTCTACGGAGTAGGATGCAAAGCCTTGAAGGCTGCCCCATCGCCCTCCTCCCGGGCCGTGCGCAGCCCACGGCCGCGGCGACAGGATCGTGGCGCACTCATTTTTCAAAGACCTACAGACCATGCCCGCACTGGAAACCCTGCAAGTCTTCCAAGCCCTCAACCGCTCGCCCAACGCTCGCCTCGAGCACAGCGCCGAGCTCGGTGACGGTCTGGCTGCAGCCTTGTGGAGCAACCATCACGACGCCCAGGAATACGAGGCCCCCAGCCATCACACCCTGTCGTGCTACATCGCCGGCGGCACCGGGACCTTTCGCCGCGAGCGACCGGGCACCACGGGCGGGCCGGACAAACTGTGCATCCTCCCCGCCGAGCATCAGTCAGCCTGGGTGATCAACGGAGAAATCCGCCTGGCACACCTGTATTTCAGCCCCGAGCAATTCGCCTTGGGCTGCGTCACCCTGCTCGACCGCGAGCCCCGCGAGCTGCAACTGCGCGAAAGCACCTTCCTCGACGACCCGCTTCAGGCCCGGCGCTTTCGCCGCCTGATCCAGCTCAACTGGGAAGAACCCGCCGAACGCCTGCTGACCAGCAGCCTGGCCCACGAAATGCTCAGCCACGCACTGCTCAATCAGGTCGGCCTGCGCCAGGGGCTGCGCTTGAAGGGCGGGCTGGCCGCGCACCAGCGCCGGCATTTGGTGGAGTACGTCGACAGCCAACTGGGCGAACCCATCAGCCTCGGGCAATTGGCCGGGTTATGCGCGTTGTCGGAATACCATTTTGCGCGGATGTTCCGCGCAAGCTTCGGCCTGCCACCGCACCAGTATGTGCTGGCCCGGCGCCTGGCCCAGGCCCGGCATTTGCTGCGCAGCACCTCCCTGGCCCTGGGTGAGATTGCCCTGGCCTGCGGCTTCTCCAGCGCCAGCCACTTCGCCAACCGCTTTCGCCAGACCCTGGGCGGCACGCCCGGGGACTATCGCCAGGCCTTCGCCCGCTAGCCAAGCGGCCCGGCGCCTGAGCGCCTGAGCGCCAAGGCCAGGCTTGGGCGCACGATCAGAACTCCAGAGTGCTGGACAACGACACCTGGCGCGAATCGCCCATGGACACAAAGAACCGACTCGCCGCCGAGGTGTAGTAGGTCTTGTCGAACAGGTTTTTCACGTTGAGCTGGAACTTGACCTTCTGCCCTTCGACCTTGGTGTCGTAGGTGGCGAAGGCATCGGCCACGGTGTAGCCCGGCAGGTCAAAGCTGTTGGGCGCATCGCCGGCCCGTTCGCCGACATAGCGCGCACCGGCGCCGACCCGCAGGCGGTCGCCGCCGATCAGGTTGCCGAAGTCATACACCGCCGACAGTGAGCCGGTGTTCTTGGCCACGTTCTGCAGGCGCTTGCCTTCGTACTGGGTGTCTTTGGTCACTTCGGCATCGGTGTAGGCGTAGCTGCCGATCAGGCTCCACTGCTCGGTAAGCTGGCCGGTCAGGTCCATTTCCAGGCCGCGGGACTTCACTTCGCCGGCAACGCTGGTCACGGTTTCGTTGGCGGTCGCGGTGGTCACCAGCACGTTGCGCTTGGTGATATCAAACAAGGCCGCGCTGGCGGTGATACGCCCCGGCAGATCGAGCTTGGCTCCCAGTTCCCAGGACTTGCCTTGTTCCGGCTCGATGCTGCCATCGAGCACCACCGTGCCGCCGCCCAACGGCGCGATGCTGGAGTTGGGCTTGAAGGATTCGGTGTAGCTGCCATAGAACGACAACGCGTCGGTGTAGCGGTACACCAGGCCGGCGCGCGGCACCCACTTCTGACCATTGGTGTTGGTGTTGACGTGGAACGGACGGCCCCGACCCGCGTATTGGTCGTACTCCTGGAAGCGCGCACCGCCCACCAGAATCCACTGGTCGGTGAGGTGGATCGAGTCCTGGAAGAACAGCGAATCGGTGCGCAGCAGATCGGTCTGATCGCTGTCGGCGGCGCGCACGGCGGTGCCCGCCACTTGCTGGCCATACACCGGGTTGAGGTAGTTGAAGGTCGAGGCCGTGCCGCGAATCAGGTCGGCGCGATAAATCTTGCGGTACTCATCGTCCAGGCCGAACACCAGGTCGTGCTGCATCCCGCCCAGCTCGGTCTTGCCTTGCAGGGTGGCGGTGGCATAACGGTCGGTGGTCAGGGCGCCCCGGGTGCCATCCATGGTGCGAGTCAGGGTGCCGTTGCTATTGACGGCCGTCAGGCGCACCTGGCTGGCGTCGTAGGTCTCGCGGTTCCAGCTGTAGCCGAAATGCGCCTTCCAGTTGTCGTTGAGGTCATGGTCGACCTCAAATCGATACAGGTCCGAGCGCCCTTCCAAGTTGTTGAACGGCTCGTCCAGGCGGCGGGTGGCCGGGATATCCAGCGGGTGGTTGGTCTTGGGGTCGATGGCGGTGCCACGGTCGAACGGGGTCAAGAACTCACGGTGCTCGTAGGCCAGCAGCACGTGGGTGTTCTCGCCAAACCAGGCCAGGGACGGCGCTACCAGGGTTTCGCGGCGGGTGCCGAAGTTGCGCCAGTAGTCTTCATCCTCGTGGTCGACAATCATCCGATAGGCCAGCCCGGACTCCCCCAGGGCACCGGTGCTGTCGAGGCCGCCACCGCTGCCATTCTTGCCCGAACCATAGCTGGAGCCGCGTACGGTCACGGCGTTGTACTGCTCGAGCTGGGGCTTTTTGCTGACGATATTGACCACCCCGCCCGGGTCTTGGATGCCGTAGAGCAGGGACGCCGGGCCCTTGAGCACCTCGACCCGCTCGGCGGTGGCGTTCAGGGCGCGGCCCTGCATCACCGGCATGCTGTCGCGCATGATCGAACCGTTACGGTTGTCGCCAAACCCACGGATCATGACCGCGTCCAGGGTGCCGCCCAGGGTGTTGCTCTGGGTGATGCCGCTGATATTCGTCAGGGCATCGTCCAGGTTGCGCGGCGCCTGGTCGCGCAAGGCCTGGGCCGGCACCACGTTGATGATCTGCGGGATCTCCTGGTTCAGGGCCTGGGAACGGGCGATCGAGGTGGTGGCCGGCGGCTGGTAGCTGGTGTTATCGGCCGCGACCACCGAGGTGATGGTGGTTGCCCCCAGGTTCAGCGCGCCGGCAGTGGGCTGCGGTTCCAGGGCCAGGGTGTGGGCGTCGGTGCGACGGAAGGTCAGCCCAGAGTTGCCCAGCAGGCGCTGCATGGCCTGCTCGACGCTCAATGGACCGCTGACGGCCGGGGCCTGGATGCCGTAGGGGGCTTCATCGGTGTACACCACGCTGATCCCGGTGACCTGACTGAAGTCGCTCAGGGCCTGGGGCAGCGGCTTGGCGGCAATGGCGAAATTGAACACGGCACGGTACTGCGCGCTGCCGGCATCGGCCGCCAGGGCCACACTCAGCGGCAGCATGGCCAAGCCAGAAACCGCCAGCGCCGACGCGCCGAACCACCCTTTAACCGAACCGCTTGCCGCCATGTGTGCCCTGGACTTCATGCTTGAGACCTGTGAGTAGAATCGCCACGGATGCGAATGAATCGCACTTTCAAGCACTACACGAACGCCGCCCGGGTTTACCTCAGCAAAAAAAGAAAATATTTTCCACAGGTCCATCTATCGCCCTGAAACCGCCTGGCAAGGGTGCGCCGGCCCTATCCATTGACCCGACATCCACCGGCGCCCCAAAGGGCCAGCCTTCGGCAGCGGCGACACGGCATCAGCGCAGGATGATCACTCGGCCCAGGAGCTGGTGCTGTTGAAAGCCAAGCACGCCTTGCAGGGAGTTGAGCACCGCCTGCGGGTCCTGGCTGGGGAAGTTGCCGCTGACTCGGCGGGCGCCCAGTTCGTCGTTGAGCAGCAGGATCCGCCCCGGGTAGTAGCGCCCCAGGTCCTTGACCACCTCAGCCAGGGGTTGCTTGTAGACGTTCAGCCAGCCCTGACGCCAGGCCAGGTGCGCCTCACTGTCGACTCCATGCAGCGCCTGGCTGACGCCATCGGCATAAGCCAACTGCTGACCCGCGCCCAGCACCTCCTGGGTCGCGCCGGGTTGCGGGGTCACCCCAACGCGCCCGGAGAGCACGGTCACCTGGGCCCCGGTCGGTTGCAGCCGCACTTCGAACTGGGTGCCCAGCACCTGCACCCGACCGCTATCGGCCTCGACCACAAACGGCTGGCCGGTGTGGGTCACGCTGAAAAAACCAGCGCCACGGCGCAGTTGCACATGGCGCTCGCCCTGGGTGAAATCCACGGCCATCGCACTGTCGGCATCCAGGGTCACCTGGGACTGGTCGGCCAGGGTCACGGTGCGCACCTGCCCCGGGGCCGAGACATAGTCAGCACCAAAATCGTCAACCCAGCGCAGCGGCTGCCAGCCGCCACCGACGCTGATCGTCAGCAGCAGACAGGCGGCCATCGCCAACCCCGCGGCCCAACGACGCCGCGAACGGCCCTGAGTCCGGTCCATCTCCCGCAGGTAGCCCTGCAGGGCAAACTCATCTTCCCGGGCCAGGGTCCGTGCCGGTTCTTCACTGAGCTCCCACAGCACCTGGGCCTGGGCATAGGCTTCGATATGCGCCGGATCCGCCTGCAACCATTGGCTGAACGTCGCCTGATCGCCACTGCTGGGCTGGTCATGCAACAGGCTCAGCCAGGCCAGAGCAGCCTGCTCCTGGGCCGGCGTCGGGGTGACGCGAGCGATACTGTTCACGGTGCTTTCCCTGACGTTCGCGGGGTCGAGGGTTCCCGCAGGCTGGCCTTGCAGGCTTCGAGGGCGCGCATCATATGTTTTTCCACGGCGCTTTGGGACAACCCCATGGCCTGGGCGATTTGTGCGTACTTGCGACCATGGATGCGGTTGAGCAGAAAAATCTGCCGCGTGCGTTCCGGCAAGCTGCGCAACGCCGCCTCGACATGGCGCAGGTCATTGCCCGCCTCCAGCGCCGCTTGCGGCTCGGCGCTGGAGTGGTCCAACTGCTCCGGCAGCCAGCTTTCATTGACCCGGCCCCGCGCGCCTTCGCTGCGCAAATGATCGATGGCAATGTTGCCGGCGCAACGCAGCAGGTAGGTGCTGAGTTCTTCGACCTGCACCAGCGGCCGGCGCCAGAAGCGCAGGAACAAGTCCTGCACCAGGTCGGCCGCCGTCGCCCGGCAGCCCACGCGGCGGCTGACCAAGGCTTCCATCTGCGGGCGCTGGGACAAAAACACCTGCAAAAAATGCGCACGACTGCCCGAGGCTTCCGGGCGTTCGAGGTCAGGGTGTTCCGGAGGGGGACTGATGATCATCGGCCGCTCCGCTTAAAACTGCGCAACAGCGGCGAGCGGGCTGGCCAGCAGGCCCAGGGCGGCCAGCCACAAGGCCAGACGCGGGCCATAGGGCAACAGCAGCACCAGCAGCAAGGCACTGAGCATCAACACCGCGCACCACTGCACCAACCCCAGGCCCCAACCGGCAGCCGCCACCGCCGCCCACAACGACAGCCCCAGCAGCGACCAGCCGCCCAGCCTCAAGCTCTGGCGTCGCCCCGCTGAAGCCTTGCGCCCCAGCAGGTCGCTGTGATGACGATCCATCGACAGGCACAGGGCGACAAACCCGGCATAGCACAGCAGCATAGCGAGCAGCATTCAGTTCACCTCGTTCTTCAGCGCCAGCGACCGTAGCCGTTCGGCTCGTGGTTGCGGGCTGGGCCGGGTGTGGGACGGGTGTTGCATTTTCCAGGCGGCCCAGGCCAGAAATACCCCGCTGCCCAGGCAGGTCAGGTCGAACCCGGCGAGCATCCAGTCGCTTGTGACCAGCCCAGCGGGAGAGGTCAACAGGTCGAGCAGCGGCACCGCGGCGAACAGCAGCGCAGCCAGGCCCAGTTGCTCGACCCAGGCCCGCCGACCACGGCGCACCGCGGCATGCAGCAGGCTCAAGGCCCAAACCATGAAGAAGCTATTGACCTCCCAGTCCGCCCGTTCGGCAACACTCACCGGCAATAGGCGATTGGCCCAGAAAAACGCCGCGACCGCCACCACCAGGCCCGACATACTGGCAATGTTCAGCACCTCCACCAGGCGCAGTTCAAACGGCATGACCCCACTCTTGGCGTGCTTCAACTGACGCTTGCCGAGCCAGATCACCAACCCGGTGCCGATCATCGCCGTACCGGCCAGACCGCAGATGAAGTACAACCAGCGCAGCACCGGCCCGGCAAACACGCCCATGTGCAGCCCGTAGAAACTGCCGGCGATGGCCGCCGGCAACGACTGCTCGGGGGACACCCGGAGCAGTTGGCCGGTCACGCCGTTGAACGAGATCACGCTGCCAAAGTCGTGCACCACCCGGTCGCCACTGTGACGGAATACATTCACCGAGGCGTTTTCGTCCCCGGGATTATTCACCGCGATCCGTCCAATGCGCCCGCCCGACCACTGCTGTCGCGCCTGCTCCACCATCGGCCCCATGGGCATCAGCACACCCGGCTTGCCCGCAGCGGGCGCATTGTTGGTGCCTGGAAACGCCTCATTGAAAAACGCCCGGGTGTCGCCGTTATAAGCCGTGAGAATGCTGGCCGGCATGACCATGCTCATAAAGATCACCAGGCTGCTGTAGGTGATCATCAGGTGAAACGGCAACACCAGGACACCCAGCGCGTTATGCCCGTCGAGCCATGAGCGCTGGCCCTTGTGCGGGCGGAAGGTGAAGAAGTCCTTAAAGATTTTCTTGTGGGTGATGATCCCGCTGATCAAGGCAACGAACATCACCATGGCCGCGCCCGTCGCCAACCAGCGCCCCCAGGGGTGGGGCATTTGCAGCTGGAAGTGGAAGCGATAGAAGAATTCGCCGCCCCGGGTTTCGCGGGCCTGGATTTCGCTGCCGGTGGCCGGATCGAGCAGTTTTTCCATGAAGGCACCGCGCTCGCCGGGCTTGACCGGACCCTGCCACATCACCGACAGCGCCGGTTCACGGGCATCCGGCAGGTTGATAAACCAGCGCCCGGCGCCACTGGCATGTTGCTGCAGGTAGCCCTGGGCCAGGGCCAGGCTGCTGTCGGTGCTGACCGCCCGAGCCGGGACCTCCGGTTGCATCCAGTGGCTGATTTCCGCCTTGAAATACGCCAGGGTCCCGGTGAGGAAAATCGCGAACAGCAGCCAGCCCAACACCAACCCGCTCCAGGTGTGCAGCCACGCCATGGACTGCCGAAACCCCTCCTTCATGGGCGCGCCGTCCAGTAGGCCAGGCCGGCGATCAGCGCCAGCACCAGGCAGGCACCCGCGACACCGGCCCAAGCCCGCCAGGCACTGCGACAAGCGAAACACCAGAGCACCGCTAACAGGTAAAACACAAACGAGGCCATCATCCCGCTGACCGTGGCCTCGATCCGGGACGTGGGTAACAGCAAGGTCAGGCAGACGCTGCCCAACGCCGCCAGCAGGTAACCGCCGAATACCGCCGCCAGCACTCGCGAGGCCACGGCCAGGCGATAGGAAACGGGAGTCGCGCCAACGTTGCTTTTCATGTTTCGCCCTGGAAACGAGGAAGAGCCCGCGCGGCATGAAGCCAGAGGCGAGCTTAAAGAGAGGCAATACTAATGATAAATATTCTCATACGCAAAAAGTGTCGATAAACCGAGGTCACGCCGTCGGTCCACACTGCTTGCCCAATGCCCTACTCAGCCCCGTAAAAGGCAAGAAATGCGGGTTGGCGCGAGGGCAAAAGACAGTCAGGGGCACTTGGCCCATGTTCTGCCCACAAAACAAAACGGGCCTGCAAATGCAGGCCCGTTGGTGAGGGACTTTCTCAGGCGTCAGCTATTGAGTGCAGCCTGTTCGTTTTCCAGAAATTCTTCTTCAAGCAGTGCATCAGCCTCGCCGCTATCGGCTGTAGGCGAAGCGGCAGCACGTTTGCTGCGCAACTTGCCGAACATATGCTCCAAGGCGCTTTCGAGCTTGATGGCAGCTCCGTCGATCGCCTGCTCCAGCGTGTCGGCCTTATGAGTGACAGAAATCGGTTGATGGCCTTTTGGCCGCGCCTCCAGTTGGCAGCGCAAATCGTGGGGACCGGGCTTGTCGCCGTTCTCGTCCCGCAGGTGAACCACAACCCGGGTCAAATCTTCTTCGTAGCGTTCCAGGGTGCTCTCAACAGTATTTTTTACCCACTCCTCCAGACGGATGCTGCTTTGAATATGGTTATCGCTATGGACTTGGATTTGCATAGTTCTTCCCTTATTTCAGCTAGCTCGCGAGAGACCCGGTAACACCTTGCGGTGTGGTTTTCGTGGCCTCTTGGTTACTAGAGTTGGGCAGAGCGACGAACAATTCAAGCCCCAAAAAAAGATAAATATTCATTCGCAAATAAACCCGGACAAGTAGCAAAAGCGCTGTTAATGTCGGGAGTTGGGTCGCCCTCGTACCCTGTCATCTTTGCTCATAATTGCACCTCGTCCAGCGGCTTCATGCTGCGGGCGGCCCAGTGATTACCTGCCTGTTGTTCCTGATGCCGACCGGCCTGATCGCACTGTCAGTGATCATTTATTCGGTCGTGCCCTGAAACGGACGCCGATAAAAAAAGCGGACCTCATGGTCCGCTTTTTTATGCCTGCATTTGCTGGGTTTCGTGGTTACCGGCATGCCCCTTGCTTTGTCAGCCCTCGAGGAATACGGACGTTATCAAACCTCAGCGAACGGCCTGCCAGTGGTCTGGTATCGCGAACTAATCTCGATCACTGCCGGTCAATGACTGCACGATCCAATCAAGCGGTGACGCATCATGGATAACCCATTTCAACTGATTACCGACACCTTCACCCCGGAGTACCAGGTCAACCTGAGCATTCAGGGCCTGGACGGCAGCATCATGCTGACCCTGTCCAAGGCCGGGCGGATCGTGGCCAAGCGCATGATCAGCGCCCATCAGCGCAATGATCCGCAACGCCTCAAGCGCCTGGTACAAAGCATCCAGTTCGGCATCGCCATCGAGCAGGGCCACAGCGCCATGGCGATCCTCGAAGCCATGACCAACAGCGACAGCCTGAAGCTGCCGCCGCCGGCCGGCAGCCAGTCACCGTTAGGTATGGTGGTTTAAAGCTCGCCCTTTTCCACTTCCGGATGTTCGCTGGAGCCCGCACCAAGTTTGCGCTGCGGGTTATCGATCTTCACCGAAGGGAACTGCGAAGAGGCGTAGCGCACCACCAGGATCGCGAACGCCAGCAGCAGGATCCCGCCGCAGAGGTAAATAATCCCCAGGTCCGGCGGGTTGTGGTGCGAGACGTTGGAGATCAGCAAGCGCGTCAGGGCCGTGATCGCCACGTAGATCAGAAAGCGCACCGGCATGTGGTTGGTCTTGAAGTAAATCCCGACCATGGCGCCCAGTTCTAGGTAGATGAACAACAGCAGAATGTCGTCGATCTTGATATGACCCGCTTCGATCATCTGCAAGAACTCCATCACCGCGGCCCAAGCGGTCACGGCACCGATGGCGAACAACGCCAGGTAATGGAACGACTCGACAAACAGATTGCCCAGGGACTCGGCCAACTGATGAACGTTCTGCCGCAGGTTCTCGGCCCAATTGATTTTCACGATGTTTTTTCCTTAGGTCGTTTCGACCAGATGATGCGGGTTGGACGTGACGGTTGTTCTGCATGCAGAAAAAAGGCCAGAGGCCCGTCAGTAAGATGATGGCGGCGTGACATGAGGCACGTTCAACCTTTTATCGAACCCGCACGGCCCCCTGAATTGTCCCGCGACAAAACAAAAATCCCGGCTACATTAACAAGCCACTATCCAAGGGACAGAGATTCGCCTATCCTTCGACCTGTATATAAATACAGTAGTCGCACAAGACCAATTATCGTGAAGGCATGTGAGGTGGTAAATGGCCGTCGAAGTGGTATACCGCAGCAGCCGAGATCTGGAGCGCTTGTTCATGGATAAAGCCGAAGCTGATCGTCATGACAAAATGCTCGAACTGGCTGAATTGCTCGCCGAAGTGTTGCAAAAAGCCGTACCGTCGCTGAGCGAGCAGCAAGTGGAAGAAGCCGGGATCTACATGGCGAAAAACCGCGATGTGTTCGCCAAGGCCTTCAAGAGCCAACCGGACGCCTTGTCCGAGTTGCTCAGCGCTCCCGCTCCTGCAGTGGAGACTGTCGAAGCAGAGCAGCCCGCTGAAGTCGAGGCGCCGATCAAACCGGCGAAAGCGGCCAAGGCTGCGAAATAAGCTTCACCCGAATTGAATAAGCCCTGTGCCCATGGCACAGGGCTTTTTTCATGCTGACGGGTGGAGAAATGGCCATTTTTGTAGCGGCCCATCAAGCGGATATCGTGCCTTTCAGGTCAGGTACATCAATAGCATTGCGACGCAGCATGGACGTGATCTTGCGCGCAAAGATGACAGGCAGCTCCGTTGAGCCTCCATACAGGTCAACAATTCCAACCTCAACCGCGCTATCGACAATGCTGGAGAACGCCTCGATCTCTTGAGGCGACATCAAGGCAATAAGATCGTGCGGCAATTCATCGCCCCGGCCATTCAATACCAGTGATGCCCCCGCCCTGTCCCACGCCGGCAAATCATCTGTTTCCGGATAACCATTGAGGTGCTTGAGCAAGTCATCAATGGACGGGTGACGCAGCCCCTTGCCTTTGCAGTAAGCCTCCAGGCACCCCGCAGCGTAGAGCTGCAAGTCCCTGACCGAGCATCCAGTCAATTCCCTATCCCTATCTGAGCCTGTCATTGCGCAGCGTCCCACACCCTGCACCCTGCCGAGCAGTACCCGGAGGCTATATCCATGGCCTCCAAAGCTTTGTCTTCGATGTCTTCAGTCGCCTCAAGCCTGAGGCATTGCAGATAGGCGTACACCGCCTGCGCTGTAAAGCCCTGGTCTCGGTACTGCACAAGAACATCCCGTATCGCCTCAATCTCCGCACCGACCTGCAGTCGAGACCACAACTGCTGATCCAGCCCAGTGTCCAGCGCATTAAGCATCGTCGAATACATTCCTTGTCAGGTGAGCCTGTCAGTGATGGAGCTCACGCCTCGCACCTTTTCCCGGCGCCGATGTTACAGAGAGCATGAGCAACGGTTAAGACGCCGATGCCTAGCGATACAGCGCCCGCTCCGCCAATTCATCCGCCACCCGCGCCGGGGAGCGTTTTTCGGCCTGGGCGTGGGCGAAGACTTCGGTCAAGCGCGAGCTGATTTGCGAGAGATGAGCAGTGATGGTCGACAGCTCTTCATGGCGATGTTTGAGTGAGACATAGATCAGCCCACCGGCATTGATCACGTAGTCCGGCGCGTAGAGAATGCCGCGGCGCTCCAGCTGATCGGCGACCTGCAGGTTGGTCAGTTGGTTGTTGGCCGAACCCGCCACCGCCGAACAGCGCAATTGCGCCACGCTGTGGCTGGTGAGCACGGCGCCCAGGCCGCACGGCGCGAGGATGTCGCACGGGGTGCTGAGCAGCGCATCGTTGGCAATCGGATGGGCGCCCAGTTGTTCCATGGCCAGCTGCACCTTGCCTGGGTCGATGTCACTGACCAGCAACTCGGCTCCAGCGGCATGCAACTGTTCAGCGAGGGCGAAGCCGACGTTACCCAGGCCCTGGATCGCCACGCGCAGGCCCTCCAGATTGTCGCTGCCCAGGCGAGCCATGGCCGTGCTGCGAATACCGGCGAACACGCCGAGCGCGGCATAGGGCGCAGGGTCACCGGCGGCACTGGTGCTGGTGACATGCTGGGTCTGTTGCGCGATGCAATCCATGTCGGCCACCGAGGTGCCGCTGTCGATGGCGGTGATGTAGCGGCCGTCAAGTTGCTCGATACAGCGGCCGAAGGCTTCGAACAACGCAGCGCGACTTTCCACATGAGGGGGACGAATGATCACCGCCTTGCCACCGCCCTGGGGCAACCCGGCCAGCGCGGCCTTGTAGCTCATGCCCTGAGCCAGGCGCGCAGCGTCCGCCACGGCACTTTCATCGTCGGGGTAGGCAAGGTAACGACAGCCGCCCAGGGCGGGCCCCAGGCGGCTGCAATGAATGGCAATCACCGCCTTCAATCCGGTGACCGGATCAACGCTCAGGTGCAGCGATTCAAGGCGAGTGCTTTGCATGAGAGCGAACATCGTCGGGCTCCCCGAATCACTTCTTGTAGTCGCCAGTATAGGCCGGCGCCTGGAATTTGCTGGAGCGCTCGGGAATAAGCCCAAGGCCTATGCGGGCTTTAGGAAATAACCTGCTACGGCGTGTGTGCAGTACTGGACGAACGAGCGTCAGCGGGCTAAAACGAGGCATCCGTCGGAGATCGAGATGAACCCGCGCCAAGCTTTTTTCGCCTGTCTGCACCGCTCACCGCCCGCACTGTTCGAAGCGGCGCTGTGGATTGCCGCCGAGCACGACACCACGGTCGCTCCCGAAAAGCTGCTCCACGACTTCAAGGATGTCCAGCAACGGATCAGCTCGGGCTTGCCCATGCTGCCCGTCAGCGAGTTGGGCCAACCCTTGTTGCGGCGCATGAATGACCTGGGTTTCCAGCAGGACGAAGCCACGCCCCTACGCCCCCAGGCGGCCTTGCTGGACAAGGTCTTGCAGCGTCGGCGCGGACAGCCCCTGGCGCTGGGGTTGATTGCCCTGGAGCTGGCGCGGCGCCTGGAGATCCCTCTGGTGGGGGTCAATTTCCCCGGGCATTTCCTGTTGCGCGTGCCCGGCGCCGATCACCTGCTGGACCCCTGCGGCGGCCGGCGCCTGTACCCCGCCGACTGCCGTGAACTGCTGCAACGCCAGTACGGCAACAACATCAAGCTCGTCGCCGAACACATGCTCACCGCGCAACCGGTGCAGATTCTCCAGCGCCTGTCGCGCAACCTGCGCCAGTTGCACCTGGCCAACGATGATAACCTCGGCGCCCTGATCGATGCCGAGCGGGTGCTGGAACTGGGCAACGCCAGCGCGGCCGACTACCTGGCCCGCGCCAGTCTCTACCAGCGCCTGGACTGCCCGAATGCCGAACGCTTTGACCTGGAGCACGCCCTGCTGCTCAGCGAAGACCCGATCCAGCGCCTGCGCCTGACCGAACGCCTGGGCCACTTGCCGCCCAATACCATCGTGCATTGATCCCCTGCCTGGCAGCGAGCCTGTCAGCATCTGAGCAATCACGCTCCTACCCCTGACTCATGGATGACCCCTTGAAGCACACACCGTCCAATGCCGAGCTGTTCCTGCAGGATTTTCACCAACGCCGCCCCGGCACCACCAGCGTCGCTTTCGCCCCCCTGAACATTGCCGGGCGCGGCTCTTCCTACGCGGTGCTGGCCGCGATCGTGGATTGCACTGAGCGGCCGCAGACGGTGCTGGATATCGCCTGTGGCGATGGCTACCTGCTGCACCTGCTGGCCGAACAAGACCCGGCCCTGACGCTGATCGGCGTCGATATGAGCCATAACGAACTCGCTGCCGCGCGCCAGCGCCTGGGGACGCGCGGGCAACTGCTGCACGAACGCGCCCAGGCCCTGTCACTGCCCGCAGCCAGCGTCGATGTGGCGCTGTCGCACCTGGCCCTGATGTTGATGGATGACTTGCAACAGGTGCTCGACGAAGTTCGCCGGGTGCTGCGCCCAGGGGCAACCTTCGCCGCGATTGTCGGCCGGGGGTTTCTCCTGGGGGAGATCGGCGAGTTGTACCTGCAGGCCTTTCGCAGCGTGGCCCGGGAGCACGCCCTGCCCGCTTTGCCCATGGGCGACCCGCGCACCCGCTCGGAAGCGGGCTGGCGCGAGTTGCTCGGCGCCCGCTTCAGTGCCATTGAGTTTGAAGAGTTGGACGTTGAGTGGCACCCGCACTTCGAGGAACTGTGGACCTCGCTCAACGACACCTATGACCTGGATCGGCTATCACCCACCGGCCAGGCGCTGTTGAAGCAACGCCTGGCCGCTTCGATCACCCCGCTGCTGCACGCGGACGGCACCATCCCCACCGGCTGGGGCTTGCGCCTGATCCGCGCGACAGCCGCCTGATACACGTCGCAATCAACGGGTCGCAACCTGAGGCTCGTCCACCGGCGTCGACGAAACGTCCTGCGGCGAACGTACCTGGATAATCAGCAACGCCGCGATCACTGCCGGAATCGCGCAGAAGAAGAAAATCTGCTGCACCGGCACGTGCATCGCCAGCAGCATGCTGCCGAACAGCGGCCCGAGAATCGAGCCGAAGCGGCCGACACCCAGGGCCCAGCCGGTGCCCGTGGCCCGGACGTGGGCTGGGTAAAAGTTACTGGCGAAGGCGTTGAGGGTCAGTTGCCCGCCGATGATGCAAAACCCGGCGGCAAACACAAAGGCCACCAAGTAACGCGGGCTGTCGTGGTTCAGGCCCAGCAGAATGGTACAGACCGCAGCCGCAGCCAATACCCCCGAAAGCAGGCGCACCTTGCGTTTCAGACGATCGGCGAACCAGGCCATGCAGATGGCGCCGAGGGTGCCGGCGAACAGGAACATCGAGGTCACAAGGTTCGCCTGATTGAGGCCCAGGCCGCTTTCCAGCAACAGCGACGGCAACCAGCTGATCATGAAATACAACAGGATTAGGCTGACGAAAAACGTTGACCAGATCAGCAAGGTCGGTCGCGCATACCCGTGGCGGAACAGTTCGATCACCGTCAGTTGGCTGCGCTGCTCCTGCGCGTTCTGCTCGGCCGATGCGGCCGGTGGCGTCCAGTCCGGCAGCATCCGCGCACTGACGTTACGCAGGCGTACATAGGGCGGCGCGTCACGCAGCAGGCGTGGCAGGGACTCGGGCAGGCACCAGGCGAGAAACGGAAACAGCAGCAAGGGCGTGACACCGCCAGCCAGGAACACGGCCTCCCAGCCGAAGCGATCAATGAACCCGGCCGCGACAAAACCACCCGCCGCCCCCCCAAAGGAAAACCCGCAGGCGGCCAAAGTCACCATCAGGGTGCGCAGGCGCGGCGGCGAATAATCGGACATCAGCGCCATGGCACTGGGCATCGCTCCCCCCATGCCGATGCCGCAGATAAAGCGCGCAGCCATCAAGCTATTCAGAGAGTTGGCGAAGACCATCAACAGCGTGAGGCTGGCGTAGATCAGTACGCAGCAGAGCAAAATCCGCCGCACGCCAAAACGGTCCGCCAACGGCGTCACGGCCAGCGAGCCCAGGGTCAGGCCCAACAGGTTGGCGCTGAACACCGGGCCGAAGGCGGCTTTTTCCAGACCCCAGTCCCGGGCCAGGGCCGGCACCACGTACCCCAGGACCTGGGCGTCATAGCCGTCAGTGACCAACAGCAACGCCAGTAGCAACAAGAGTAACCACTGATAGCGCGACACCGGACGGGCGTCGAGCGCCGCCCGAAAGCTGGCAATCTGATTGTGCATCGCAAGGTACCTGTTCTGTTTTTATGGTTATGTGCAGCAGGGTTGCAGGCAGGGATGGAGCAGGCTCCGTTGCGGAGCCTTTGAAACCTTGAGTGCCCCCATGCCTGACCGGGGGGGCGCAGGCGGGTCAGGCCGGGGTATCGGGCTGGTTGGCCGGGTGCGCCGCCCGGAACGCCGGGTGCTCGGCGGCCAGCGCCGCCACTCGGAGAATCCGTGGGTGGGCCGCCAGCGGCACCTTGAAGCGTTCGGCTGCATACAACTGTGGAATCAGGAACACATCGGCCAGCCCCGGCTGCTCGCCAAAGCAATAGCCGTGATCGCCGATCAGTTGCTCCACGGCCGCCAGGCCCTGGCTGATCCAGTGCTCGATCCACACCTGCAACTGCGCCTCCTCGTGGCCCCATTCACGCAACAGGTTCTGGGTGCTGGAGTTGTGCAGCGGGTGGATGTCGCAGGCGATCATCGCCGCCACCGCGCGCTCATGGGCACGGGTTACCAGCTCCCGGGACAGCAGCGGCACCTGTGGATAACGTTCGTCGAGGTATTCGACGATCGCCAGCGACTGGACCAGCACCTCGCCGTCATCGGTGCGCAGCGCCGGCACCCGCCCCTGGGGGTTGATCGCCAGGTACTGCGGCTGACGGTTGGCGCCGCCCTTGGGCACCAGCAAATTGACCGGGATGGCCTGGAAATCCAGGCCCTTGAGCCCCAGGGCAATGCGCACCCGGTACGACGCCGTCGAACGGTAATAGGTATAGAGCTCCATGGCGCACACCTCTCAGCGAGCCGGCAGGACGGTGCCCCGGCATTCACCGAAGCCAATGGAGGCGAAACCTTCACGCCGGCAACGCCCGCGCAGGATGATTTCGTCACCGTCTTCAAGGAACTTGCGCACCTCGCCGTTGGGCAACTCGATCGGCTTTTTGCCGCCCTCGGTGATCTCCAGCAGGCTGCCGAACTGGCCGTTTTCCGGGCCGGACAAGGTGCCCGAACCAAACAGATCGCCGGCCTGCAACTGGCAGCCATTGACACTGTGGTGCGTGACCATCTGCGCCACGGTCCAGTACATGTACCCGGTGTTACTCAGGGTCAGGCGATGGGCCGGCAGGCCCTGCTCGCGCATAGCGGCAGTGGTCAGCAGTACCTCAAGCTCGATATCGAAGCCGCCCGCAGCCTGGTCCCGGGCATCGAACAGGTACGGCAGCGGCTGTGGATCACCCTCGGGACGCGCAGGTTGAGCGCGACGGAATGGCTCCAGGGCTTCGGCGGTCACCACCCAGGGCGAGATGCTGGTGATAAAGCTTTTCGACAGAAACGGGCCCAGGGGTTGGTATTCCCAAGCCTGGATATCCCGCGCCGACCAGTCGTTAAGCAGGCAGAAGCCGGCGATGTGCTCGGCGGCGTCGGCGATGGCGATGGACTCGCCCATCGGGTTGCCCTGGCCAATCCAGATCCCCAGCTCCAGCTCGTAGTCGAGCCGCGCACACGGGCCGAAATTCGGCTCGGTCTGGCCGGCAGGCGGGGTCTGGCCCTTGGGCCGGCGCACGTCGGCGCCCGAGGGGCGGATGGTGGATGCTCGGCCGTGATAGCCGATGGGCACGTACTTGTAGTTGGGCAGCAGCGGATTGTCGGGGCGAAACAGTTTGCCGACGTTTTGCGCATGTTCGATACCGACATAAAAGTCGGTGTAGTCGTTGATCTTCGCCGGCAGGTGCATCTGGCAGTCGGCCGCCAGGGGCAACAGCTTGGCACCCTGGGCCTGGATCTTGCCATGCAGGGTGCTGCCTTCGCCCAGCAGCTCCAGCAGGCGTTCGCGCAGGGCCACCCGTGGGCCTCGGCCCAGTTCGAAGAAGTCATTCAACTGCCCACCACGCGCGGCTTCGACGGCGGTGCGGGCGGCGCCTTCAAGCAGGCCCGCCTCCAGCGCGGCTTCCAGGTCAAAAATATGCTCGCCGATCGCCACACCAAAGCGCGGCGCCGAACCGTTGCTGCTGAAAACGCCCAGGGGCAGGTTCTGCAAAGGGAAATCGGCATGCCCGTTGGCGGAGGCAACCCAACTGCGGGTGATGGTTGGCTGGCTCATGGGTTATCTCCGATTGGGGTTGAAGGTGACGGGCAGCGAGGCCCAGCAAGCGTCGTAATGGTTCTGCAACTGTGGACATTGCAGGGCGAACTGGCTCGGGCGCAGCACTTGGCTGGTCTCGAACATGAAGGCCATGGTGTTGTCGATCTTGGCCGGTTGCAGCTCGACATTGATCGCCTTGGTGCAGGTCTCGCCGTCCGGGCCGTGGGCGCTCATGCAGCTGTGCAGGGACGCGCCGCCAGGCAGGAAACCTTCGGCCTTGGCATCGTAGGCGCCCTGGATCAGGCCCATGAATTCGTTCATCAGGTTGCGGTGGAACCACGGCGGCCGGAAGGTGTTCTCGGCCACCATCCAACGCGGCGGGAAGATCACGAAGTCGAGGTTGGCCAGGCCGTGGACGCTGGTGGGCGAGGTCAGCACGGTGAAGATCGACGGGTCCGGGTGGTCAAAACTCACGGTGCCGATGGTGTTGAACCGGCGCAGGTCATATTTGTACGGCACGTTGTTGCCGTGCCAGGCCACCACGTTCAGCGGCGAGTGGTCGAGCTCGCACCCCCAGAGTTCGCCAAGGAACTTCTGCACCAGAGGGGTGGGCCGCTTGAGGTCTTCGTAATGGGCGACCGGGGTCAGGAAGTCCCGCGGGTTGGCCAGGCCATTGCTGCCGATGGGCCCCAGGTCCGGCAGGCGCAACGGCGCGCCGTGGTTCTCGGCGACATAACCACGCGCCTCGGGGTCCAGCAGTTCGACACGAAACTTCAAGCCGCGGGGCAGTACGGCGATTTCCAGCGGCTCAAGCTCCAACACGCCGAGTTCCGTGGCGATGCGCAGACGGCCCTGCTCGGGCACCAGCAGCAACTCGCCATCGGCATTGAAGAACACCCGTTCCATGGAGCGGTTGGCGCAGTAGTGGTAAACGCTGATGCCGGCGGGGTTCTGCGCCGGTGCGTTGGCCGCCATGCTCACCAAACCGTCGATGAAATCGGTCGGCTCGGCGGGGAGATCCAGCGGGTTCCAGCGCAGGCGATTGGGCGTGACCTCACCCAGCGGGCCACCCGCCAGCTGCCGTGCCAACTTGGCAAAAGCCGGGTGATTGGCCGAGGGCTGGATGCGGTACATCCAGGTCCGCCGCGCTTCGCTGCGGACCATGGTGAAGGCCGTACCGGAAAAGAGTTCGGTGTACAGGCCGTAAGGGGCTTTTTGCGGAGAGTTCTGGCCAACGGGCAATGCGCCTGGCAATGCTTCGCTGGCGAATTCGTTGCCGAAGCCCGACTGATAGGCCAAGCCGGACGGCGTGGAATCGAGGTTCATGGAGCCTCCTGTGAATGGAGTGGGCAGCGATACCCGACTTCATTGCTGGAAGTCCCGGCACGCAGCGTTATTTTTATCGTAATCCAATTACGCATAACGTAATTTGATTGGTATTGACCGTCAAGCTATAAAGACGCCCATTCGTCTCGGGATCACACCGTCTCCATGGAAAAGCCGCGCAGCACCAGCGACAGCAACGGTAAACAGAAAGTCCGCTCGGCCGAGGTCGGCACCGACATCCTCAAGGCCCTGGCGCAGTTGGCGCCGTCCACTTCGCTGTCGCGCTTGGCCGAACACGTGCAGATGCCGGCGAGCAAGGTGCACCGCTACCTGCAAGCCTTGATCGCCAGTGGTTTTGCCGAACAGAACAGCGCCACCAACCATTACGGCCTGGGCCGCGAAGCCTTGCGCGTGGGGCTGGCGGCGTTGAACAGCATGGACGTACTGAAAGTCGCCGCCCTGCCCCTGGCGGAACTGCGCGACGAGCTCAATGAAACCTGCTTTCTCGCAGTCTGGGGCAACCAGGGCGCGACCGTGGTCCATATCGAACCGGCGGTGCGCGCGGTGACGGTGGTGACGCAGTTGGGCTCGGTGCTGCCGTTACTCAGTTCGTCCACCGGCTTGGTGTTTGGCGCCTATTTGCCGAACCGGGAAAGCGTCGACCTGCGCCAGCAGGAACTGCAGGCCGGCAGCCCACATGCCTTGGCGGACGAGCAGGTGTATGCCGAGGTCTGCGAGCAGATCCGCCATCGCGGCTTGCACCATGTGCATGGGTTGTTGATGCCGGGGGTCGACGCCCTGTCGGCGCCGGTGTTCGACGCCATGGGCAAGATCGCCGCCGTGCTGACGGTGGTCGGGCCGACCTCGCTGTTCCACGCCGACGAAGACGGCCCCGCCGCCCGCCGCCTGCTGGCCGCAAGCCAGGCCGTCAGTTGGCGCATGGGCTATCAACCCTGAACGTAGCCGAACCTATCGGCAGCGGCAGGTGAGGTCATTCAATTCATCAGGCCCAGTGCCTTGGCCTTGGCCACGGCCTGGGTCCGTCGCTCTACCCCAAGTTTGCTGTGGATCCGTCGCGCATGGGTTTTCACGGTGTGCAGGGAGATAAATAGCTGTTCGGCAATCTGCTGGTTGGAGCTGCCGAGGGCGATCAGTTGCAGCACTTCCAGCTCACGCAGGCTGAGGGGGTTATCGCTGGCCAGGGGTGGGTCGGCGTCGGGCAGCGGCACTTCGCGGACCAACAGCATCTCTGGCTGACGCAGGCGCAATTCGTGCAGCGCCTGGGGCAGCTGACAACGGGCAGCCAGGGCCATGCCGGCCTGCAGCGCCTGCCCCGAGAGCTCAACATCCCCCAGCAGGTAGGCGGTTTCGGCGAGGGCCAGTTGCAACTCAGTTTGCAAACCCAGCATGCCGTGGTGCCGGGCCTGCTCCAGCAACCGCTGCAGCGTGGCCAGCGGTGCCTGGGCTTGCCGCAGGTGAACCTGGGCCAGCACCAGCAGGTATTCGATCCGCGGGATCAGCTCGATCGTAGCGGGCGGCGCCTGCACCGCGCCTGCGCCCTGGTAGTGGCGCAACACCCGGCTCAAGGCCTCATGGGCCAGCTCCGGGCGCCCTTGCTGCAACCAGAAATGGCTGCTGATCTGCAACAGCACCCCGCGGTACACCGTGTCCGGGATCTGCCGCTGCTGCATCAACCGCTCGGCGTCGCGCAGCAGGACAAAGGCCTGGGCGTAGTCAGCGTGATTCCCCGCCAGCAGCGCTTGCCCGAGAAACCCATACAACGCCTGCTTGTCTTGGCTGCCCAAACATTGCTCAAGCCCCGCCTGAAAATAGTCCGCCGCCTGTGGTTCATGGCCCTGGCGCAAGGCCAGGCGCCCGCGACGTAAGGCAATCCGCCCCAACAGCGGCGTCGCCCGCCCGGTTTGTCTGCGCAGCAATTCATCCAGCCGCGCCAGCAGGCTTTCGGCCCTGTGGGGCGCGCCGCGCTGTTCCAGCAGTTGCGCGTGATCCAACTCCAGCAGGCCTTCGAATAGCAGCGAGTTGTGCGCCCGGGCCAGGCACAGTGCTTCACGGTTGATGGCCTGGGCCACATCCAATTCGCCCCTGAGCATTGCCTGCTGAGTCAGGCCTGACAGGCACAACAACCGCGCCGGCCAGGCACTGGGCGCCAGCTCATCCAGGGCTTGAAGGAAGTGTTCGCGCGCAGGCTCCATGCAGCCTTGCAGATGCAGCAGGCAGCCCCGCTGCGTTTGCCAACGGGCGATCAATTGCCGTTGCAGACTGGCACTGGATTGCGGTGCGAAACGGGCCATCTGCGCGACGCAGGCTTCGGCCTGATCGAAGCGCCCGGCAAACAGCAAAGCGGCGGTCAGCAACCCGACCAATTGCGGGCTGCCCAACATCAACTCGTCGCCCTGCTGCTCGTACAGGCGCAGCAGCAACACCACGTTCTGCTGTTCGAACAGGTGCTCGAAACTGAAGTGCTGCAACAGGCTGACCGCGACTTCGTATTCCTGGGCCAGCAGCGCCTGTTCGAACGCCGTCTGCCAGTCCTGCTGCGCGATAAACCACTGGCAGGCGCGGCGGTGCCAGGTACGCCCGGCCGGGCAATCCTCATCCAGCATCAGCCGCGCCAGGGGCGGGAACACCTGCAACCAGTCGGCCGAGGCGTCCCAGGGCTCGATAAAACAGCCCAACTCCTGCAGGTCGCGCAAGTGCTGCGCGCCCTCGCCGGCCCCGAACAAATGCTCACACAGCGCCGCGTTGAAGCGTGGCAAGTGAGCCAGTACCTGCCAGGCTTCGGCCAACTCGGCCGACAACAGGCTGAACAGCTCGTGCTCCAGGTATTCGCGCAGGGTGTTGGGCCGCCCCTGCTTGCAGGGCTGCGCCGCCAACTCGCTGCCTTCGAGCAAGGCGATGCGCACCCCGGCGCACCAACCGGCGCTGCGTTGCAGGATCCGGCTGGCGGTTTGCGCACACAGCGGTTGCGGCAGTTGTTGTAGCAATTGCTCGATGTCTGCCTGACTGAAGGCCAGTTGCGCGCCATCGCACTCGTACAATTCATCGTCGAGCAGCAGCCGCGGCCAGTTGCACTGGGGCCGCCGACGGGCTCCCAGCCACCAGCTCAGGGCGGGGCTGCTGACTGCCAGCAAACGATCAAGCAATGCATCGAGGCCGGCGCTGCCGACACGGCAATAGTCATCGATAAACAGCCAGGTCGGCACTTGCAGACGCGCCAGATACGCCAGCAACGACAGTTCGTCACGGGCCTGCAGGCCCAGGGCTTCGGCCAGCAGGCTGGCAAAGTCGGCGGCATCCTGCTCGGCTCCCGCCATCGGCAACCAGCACACGCGCACCTGGGGCGGCGCCTGCAGCAGGCACTCGGCAAGCAGCGCAGTCTTGCCACTGCCGGCCGGCGCACAGAGCAATTTAACCCGCGCCTGGGAGGCCAGCAACGGGCTGCTCAGGCGACTGCGGCACAGGTGATGGGAGGACAAGCGGGGCATGAGACCAGGACGGTCCAGACGGTGAGTCATGGCGGTCATCGCAACGTGCCTTTTTTATAGTTTTAGCCAGCGTGGCATCACCCTAGCCCTCAACTCCCCGCTTGTTGAGAAGTATTCAGCAGGCTGATCAGGGCCCATAAAAAAGGCGACCCAACGGTCGCCTTCTGCCCATCCGGTAACGCCAGGGCTTTAACGCACCCCCGACGCCCGCAGTGCCGCCGGGGTGTAGTCGGCGGCCTTGGCGGCGAAGCCGAATTCGAAGCTGTGCTTTTCTTCGTTCTTCATGCCCAGGGCGATGTAGCGCCCGGCGATGATGTCGTACAGGGTCTCGACCGTGTAGGCCGGCACCTGGTGATCGTAATAAAACTGCGCATGCCCCTCGGCCACCCGCCACAGTTGGCCACGACCGTCGTAATGGTCGACCAGCGCCACCTGCCAGCTGTCCTCGTCGAGGTACATATGGCGCTTGGCATAGATATGCCGTTCGCTCGGCTTGACCGTACCGACCACCTCCCACACCCGGTGTAGCTCATAGCGGGTCAGGTCCTGGTTGATGTGCCCGGCCTTGATGATGTCGTCGTACTTGAGGCTTGGCGAATCCAGCTTGTAGCTGTTGTAGGGGATGTACATCTCCTTCTTGCCCACCAGCTTCCAGTCGTAGCGATCCGGCGCGCCGGAGAACATGTCGAAGTTGTCCGAGGTGCGCAGCCCGTCCGAGGCCGTACCCGGCCCGTCATAGGCCACTTGCGGGGCACGCCGTACTCGACGCTGTCCGGCGTTGTAGATCCAGGCCGAGCGAGGTTCCTTGACCTGGTCCAGGGTCTCGTGGACCAGCAGCACGTTGCCGGCCAGGCGCGCCGGAGCGGTCACCGACTGCTTGAAGAAGGTCAGCACGTTGGCGCCTTTTTCCGGGTCCAGGTCGGGAATCTGCTGCGGCACGGCCACTTCTTCCTCGAAGCGAATCGGCGTGTAGCTGCCATTAGTTTGCGGAGTGGCCTGGGTGATGATGCGTTTGAGATTGCCCCCGTGGTAACGGGTGATGTGGTTCCACAGCACCTCGACGCCGTTCTTCGGAATTGGAAAGGCGTAGTAGCGATTGCCGGTGAAATTGGCCAGGCCGTTGCCATCATTGATTGTGGTCACATTCAACGCGCTGCGCTTGGCCGACTCGTAGACCTGCGCTGGCAGGCCCACGGTGCGATGGGTCGGGTAGACCGGGATCTTGTAGGTTTGCGGGTAGCGCTTGAACATCGCCACCTGGCCGTCCGACAGTTTGTCCTTGTACTTGTCGACCGTGGCCGCAGTGATCACGAACAGCGGCTTTTCATTGGCGAACGGGTCGGCGAGAAAGCCCTTGCTGTCCACCGCCCCGGCGTTTATCGGGATGCCGCCGGTCCAGGCCGGAATCGAGCCGTCGGCATTGCCCGCCTTCTCCGCTCCCAGCGGCGTCAGGCTGGTGCCGAGCTTTTCGGCTTCCTGCGGCGTAACGGCCGCCATCACGTTGGCCGCCAGCAGGCTCAAGGCCAGGGCCCCGCATTGCAAAATCATCTTGCGCATAAAGTTGTCCTTCTCATGCTTGATCAGAAGTTCACGCCGAAGCTCAACGCGAGGAAGTCGCGGTCGGTGAGGGTGTTGTAGTCACCGCCGAAAAAATCGGTGTAGCTGAGGCTGGCGGTATAGGTGTTGCGGTAATCGGCATCGACCCCGAGGCTGACGGCCTTGGCACCTTCGTTGAACAGGCCGTTGGGGCCGTAGCCCTTGACGTCGTGGGACCAGGACAGATTGGGCTTGAGGTTGATCCCGGCGATCACGTTGCTGTAGTCGAGGATCGCCCGCGCGCGATAGCCCCAGGAGGTGGCGGTGACGAAGCCGTCGGTGTCGCCGTTGAACCCGTACTGGCCGTAGACCGAATCCCGCCCGTAGCGCAGCTTGGTTTTCGACTCCAGCCCGCCGACCCGTACAATCGCCGCCTCACCCACCAGGGTCAGGCGATCGGCGCCTATCACGTTGTCGAAAAACTGGGTCATGCTACTTTGCAGTTGGGTGATTTCCTTGCGCCGATAACCGGTGTTGTCGGCACCAAAGGTGGTCTGGATCGGCGATGCGGCGCCACCGGCAATCGGATTGAGCAGGGCCAGGGTCACGTCGTTGGTGTTGATTTGCACCGGGGCGTTGGGCCGGTAGCTGATTTCCCCGCTCCAGGCGGTGCCAGTGGGCAAGGTGGTGGAGAAGCTCGCGCCGTACAGGCGAATGTCTTCCGGGTATTCCAGGTAATACTGGCCGCGCCCGAGCATCACGCTTTGCACCAGGCCCGCGCCCGCGCCGGGGACCGTGGGCGCAGCGGTGGCGCCTGCGGCACCGATGGCGCCCAGGGTGGTCGGGCTGACATTGGCCGTGGTGGTGCTGACCACTGGGGTCCGTGCGTGATAGTTCATGAAGTACAGGCCGTACTCGGTGTCATCACCGAGCCAGCGCAGGGCCGCGCCCCACTGCCCGGAATCACGGGCATCGCGGTCGCCGCCACGGGGCAGGATCACCCCCTCACGGGTGACCTGGAAGCCCTGGCCAAACGCAGCCGCCACCGGTTGCAAACCCGCGATCCCCGGGCTGCCGACGGTGTAGCCAGTGGTGCAACCATCCGCCACCACATCGTTGCCGAAGAAGGTGCCGCAGTTGTCGACCACGGTCTGGTCCCACTCCAGCTGGTAAAACCCTTCGACCGTCAGTTGGTTGGTCAGGCCCTGGGACGCAAACAGCATATTGACAGGGACCAGCCCCTCCTTGATCTCGGCACCCGGGCGGCGGAAAGCCGAGACGTCCACCGGGTTGATGCTGTTGATGGAGTTGCCGATAAAGGTGCTCTCGCCCCAACTGACCACCTGCTTGCCGGCGCGCACGGTGCCCGGCAGGTCGGCAATGGAATAGTTGTGGTAGACGAAGGCGTCGAGGATTTGCGCTCCGGACGACTTGGCGCCCTCCTTGCGGTTGTGGTCGCTGATGGGCTTGAACTCGCGGTCTTCGTCCTTGAGTTCGAAGTCGTACCAGTACTTGCCGCGCACGAACACGCCGCTGTCGCCGTACTTGAGCTCCAGGTCATGCAGGCCCTTGAAGATTTTCGAGAAGGTCTCGCCCTTCTTAAAGTTCAGGCGTCCGTCATCACCGGTGGACGACTGGGCGGTGCCGCCATTGACGGTCCCCACGTAATCCTTATCGGCATTGCGCATACCCCAGCTGGCGCCGACGGACAGCGATGAATCGAAGTGCCCTTCGATCTCGCCGATGTTGAACGCGACCGCTTGCGCCTGGCCGCCGCAGCCCATGGCTACCGCGACGGCCAAGGCCTGCGGCGTGAAGATGGCGCGCATTGTTGTTTTTGTCATGCGTCTTCCCCGGTGTGTGACAGAAGGCCTCACCCTACTGCCGCGACAGGGGAGCGATAAGCGCACCAAGGAGGTATTCGTGTTGTCGCTCGAAAGGATGAAGGCCCACGCCGTGCGGGGCTCTGCGCAGCATATCCACGGGCTGGATGGCGGCCCATCAGGAACATGGATTGCGCCATCACGGGGCGCAGGCAACCGCTCTGCACCACTGTTGCCCAGGCTGTAACAGTCCTTGTCCTGAAACGCTATTTTTCCCGCTCGGGCCAGCCCTTAATATGGCCCCGCTCTCAAGGCAAAACGTCTTCTGAAGCCCCTTCGACGTGTGAGTTCGGCACGTTTGAAGCGACCATTTTCAACGGGTTTGAAGCACCGTGTTCAGACCGTTACTCCGGGTTCACTGACGTTGATTTGTAGCTCCTTGATCTAACGTCTTGCTTCGGCCGCTGCTCTTGCAGCGGCCTTTTTTATGCGCGCGATAAAAGGACGAGCACGGATCGGCTCAAGCGGCGGCGTCGTAATGAAATTTGTGCAGCAGGCGATGCGCCACGGGGGTCAGCATCAGGCCGATGGCGGCGGCGAAGACAATGTTGGAGTAAAGCCCATAACTGGCGAGAAACAGCTTGCCAGCGGGGGTCAGCGGCATGTCGGCGGGGCCGATCCCGCCGAGCATCAGGGCCGCGTTGATCAGGGCGTCATGGATCGTCATGCCCTCTTCGAAATACAGATGGCCGCCGATACCCAGGCCAATCGAGAATCCGATCAAGGCCATCACCATCAAGGCGTGAAGCAGCAACCGGCGCAAAAACAACAGACGGGATAACACGGGCTGATCTTTTGACTCGTACATAAACACCGCTCCTTGTGCATTCAATGCTCGACGAGCATAGAGACGAATGCCGCAGGAGTACAACCGCCGACCGGGCGCCGCACCATGGGCGAGGCGGGGCTGGGGCGGCGCGGTGAGTCAGATCGCGTACTTTTGCAGGTTCTGCATCATCTCCTTCAACGCCTCGATGTTGTCCTTGGGGTGGGCCGCGCCTTCGAAGTCGCAGATTTGCTGCCAATGGGCCGCCACATCTTCCGGCGAAAACCCGACCCGTGGATCGAAGCCAGCCCCCAGGCTGCGCTCCCAGCGCACCTTGCCGATCCAGCCGCCGCCGACCTCGAACAAACCCGAGGTCTCCTGGCAGTGCTCACTGGCCAGGTATACCACCAGCGGGCTGACCAGCTCCGGCTTGAGCTGCTCGAACACTTGCGGCGGGATCAGGCCTTCGGTCATTCGCGTCCCGCCAGTGGGCGCGATGGCATTGACCAGGATGTTGTTCTTGCGGCCTTCGATGGCCAGGGTCCGGGTCAGGCCATAGAGCCCAAGCTTGGCCATGCCGTAGTTGGACTGGCCGAAGTTACCGTAGATCCCCGAGGTGGACGCGGTGAAGATTACACGCCCGTAAGCCTGCTCACGCAGGTGCGGCCAGGCGGCGCGGGTCACTTTGTAGGCACCCTCGACATGCACGCGGTACACCAGGTCCCAGTCGGTGTCCTCCATTTTGTGGAAGGTCTTGTCCCGCAGGATGCCCGCGTTGTTCACCACCACATCGACCCGGCCGAACACATCCAGGGCGTTCTGCACAATCTTGTCGCCATCGGTCACCGAGTCATGGTTGGCTTCGGCAATGCCGCCGGCGGCGCGAATCTGTGCCACGACGCGGTCCGCCGCCGAAGCATTGGCCCCCTCGCCCTGGGCCGAACCGCCGAGGTCGTTGACCAGCACCTTCGCCCCGTGCCTGGCGAACAGCAGCGCATGGGCCTGGCCCAGGCCACCGCCGGCCCCGGTGACGATCACGACTTTATCTTCGAAGCGCACAGACTCACTCATACCGAACTCCAGCAGGACCCATGGACAATGGGAACGAGTGTCCGGCAGCCAGGCGGCGCCCACAACAAACCCGGCCAGGGCTGAATGGTGGGCAATAAGGCTGGGGGATGATTGGCCAAGATACCCCTGGGCCCAGGGGCACCCGGGCTCAGGAACAGGCCAATTGGCGCGGCGGCAGTTCCAGGTTCTCGCGAAAGGCCAGGTAGTGCTTGAGCACCTGCGCCGGTGCCTCGGTCTGGGGGTAATGGCCGATATCGGTCAGCAGCACGGTGTCCGGTTCGGGAATCAGTCGACGATACAACTCCAGCATGTGCGCCCCGGAGATCGGGTCGAAACCGCCATCAATCAGCCGCAGGGGCACTTCACCGCGCTGCATGGCCCTGACCCAGCGGTCGCGCTGCACCTGCCGTTCGGGGATGTAGCTGATCAGCTTGTGCAGAACCCGAGGCCCCTGATTGCTTTGCACCAGGCTCCAGAAATCATCCAGGGCACTTTCGCTGGGCCAGGTGTGGGGCCCGAAGATCTGGGCAAAGCTCTTGACCAGCCCATCGCGACTGAACGCCCGGCCAATCATCCAGCCCAGGGGGCTGAGCAGCAGTTTCTGCATCAATACCGGGCGATGGGTTTCGGGAAACAGGCCGCCGTTGAGGAACACGCAACTGGCGATATTGGCCCGGGCTTCGTAGTGCCGGGCCAGCAGCTCCTGGGCCACGCTGTCGCCGTAGTCGTGGGCCAGCAGGTGCACTGGCGCGCTGATCCTCACCTGTTGCAACAGCGCCTGTTGCAGATCGGCCTGCTCCAGCAGGCTGTATTCGTGGTCCAGCGGCTTGTCCGAGTCGCCAAAACCCAGCATGTCGCAGGCGATCACCCGGTAGCGTTGCGCCAGGGGTTGCCACAGGTAATGCCAGTCCCAGCTGGCCGTAGGAAACCCGTGGATCAACAGCAGCGGCTCTCCCTGGCCTGCCGTCCAATAGCGAATGGTCTGACCGCGAAACACGAAGCTATGCCCGCGCTTGCGCCAGACGCACAGAGGGATCTCGGCCAGTGGCATTAGAGGATGTAACCCGGGTCTTGTTTATCCAGTTTGCGCAGCAGCGCCGGCCAGGCCAGCAGGCCACCCATGCCCTGAGCGCTTTTGGTGACCCCGGCGATCATCGCCCTGGCCCCCGCGAGAATCTGCGGCTCGATGGCAATCAGTTCGGCGCCGCCGTTCTGCGCCAGTACCTGGATATCGCAGGCGCGCTGGAAGGTGAACATCATCAGGAAGGTGTCGGCGATGGTCCCGCCACAGGTCAGCAGGCCGTGGTTATGCAGCATCAGGAAATTCTTTTCGCCCAGGTCCGCCTGCAACCGCGCCTTCTCCTCATGGTTCAGCGCCACCCCTTCATAGGCGTGATAGGCCAGACTCGACAACACAAACAGCGATTGCTGGCTGATGGGCAGCACCCCCTGCTTCTGCGCCGAGACCGCGACCCCCGCCGCCGTGTGGGTGTGCAGCACACACACCACGTCGTGACGCACTTCATGCACCGCACTGTGGATGGTGTAGCCGGCCGGGTTGATCTCGTAGGGGCTGTCCATCAGCTTGTTGCCGGCCTGATCGACTTTCACCAGGCTGGAGGCGGTGATCTCGTGGAACATCAAACCAAAGGGGTTGATCAGGAAATCTTCGGTGCCGGGCACCTTGGCTGAAATGTGGGTGAAGATCAGGTCATCCCAGCCGTGCATCGCCACCAGGCGATAGCAGGCGGCCAGGTCGACGCGGGTCTGCCATTCGGCAGCGCTGACCTGATCTTTCACACTCTGGGGCATTTGGACGGTGGCTAGACTCACGGCAAGCTCCTGGGCGGGAGGTTCTTATTGTTGTGTGAACGTGAGGGCAGTCTAGTCAGGCACCCGGCTTCAGGTAGTTGCATTGGCAGCCAGCTTACTGGCCGAGCGAGTCAGTGTTCGTTTTGGTACCAATCAGTACAAATCGACGTCAAAGCAACGACGCCAACAAGGGTGCTGCAAACAGGTTGAGCAAGCCAGTCAGAACCATCACCAGCCCCGCCACAGAGCCTTCCTCGCCTCCCACTTCATGGGCCCGGCTGACACCTGCGCCATGGGCACCGACGCCAAATAATGCGCCACGGGCCAGGGCGCTGCGCAGGGGCAACCAGCGCAGCAGCACACCACCGAGCATGGCCCCGAACACCCCGGTGAACATCACGAACACCGCTGTCAGTTCCGGCACCCCACCCAGGTCCCGGGCCAGGGGCATGGCAAAGGGCGTGGTGATCGAACGCGGTACCAGTGACAGGGTCACCGAACTGTCCAGGGCCAGGGCATGGGCCAGGCCGTAAGAGCTGGCGATCGAGGCCGCGCTGCCCGCCAGCATGCCCAGCATCAGCGCCGACCAGTGGCGCGCCAATAACTGCCGCTGCTGCCAGATCGGCACCGCGAACGCCACCGTCACCGGTCCCAGCACCAGCATCAGCCAATGGGTGTTGGCGGAGTACTCGGCATAGGCGGTGTGCAGCGGCACGGCGACCGCCAGCAGCAACGCCGGCACCAGAATCAGCGGCGACAACAGGTAGCGGCCGGTGCGTTTGTACAGCCAGCGACTGAACAGGTAGGCGCCCAGGGTCAGCGCCAGCCAGAACATCGGCATCAGCTCAAGCTTCATGGCGCATCCTCCAACGGCACACGAACTCGACGGTAAAGGCCGTGACCAGCATCACCATCAAGGTGCTGACCGCAATCACCAGCAGGATCCGCCAGCCGTCATCGCGCAGCAGGCCGCCATAGTCGAGCAGGCTCATCAGCGCCGGAATAAAAAACAGCAGCATCTCGGCCATCAGCATGCCAGCCCCCAGTTGCAACGCCGCCGGCTTGACCCAGCCCAGGGCAAAGCACAGCAGCAACAGGGCCAGGCCGATGACACCCCCAGGTATTGGCCACGCCAGCCACAGGGCCAACTGGCAGCCCAGCAGATAAATGCCCAGTAATACGGCCAATTCGCCGAGCAGGCGTCCCAGGTGTTTCAGCAGTGCAGCGTTCATGGCATTCGGTCCTCGCAGGCCTGTAGTTTAAGCAAGCACCTGCCATCACCGAAGCGAATTGTTAGACTGGAAGCCATTCCAAACTGGAATCACATGCATGGACTTCAAACAACTGCGCAGCTTCGTCGAAGTGATTCATCAAGGCGGCTTCACCCAGGCTGCCAAGACCCTGCACATCAGCCAGTCGGCGGTCAGCAAGCAGATCGCCCAGCTGGAGCAGAGCCTGGGCACGCCGCTGCTGGATCGCCTCGGCTCCCATATCCACCTGACGGCGGCCGGCACGGTGGTGCTGCAACGGGCCGAAGGCATGCTGCGCCTGCGCAACGAATTGCTCAGCGAACTGGATGACTTGAGCCAGCTGGCACGGGGCGAATTGCGCCTGGGCTTGCCGCTGCTGGGCAGCGATGCGCTGTTCGCCAGCCTGTTTGCCGAGTACCGGCGGCGCTACCCGAACATCAAGGTGCAGTTGCTCGAAGGCGGCAGCCTGAACATCGAGCAAGCGGTGCTCAATGGAGAGCTGGAGATCGGCGGCAGTCTCACGCCCAAGAACCCGCTGTTTGCCTATCAGCCATTTTGCGACGAGCCGCTGGACGCACTGCTGCCGGCCGACCACCCACTGGCGATGAATGCCCAGGTGCGCCTGGAGGAGTTGGCCGATACGCCGTTTTTGCTTTATCAGCGCAGCTTCGTGCTTAACGACCGGCTGCTGCAGGCCTGCCAGCAAGTGGGCTTTACCCCGCGCGAAGGTGGGCGCAGCGGCCAGGCCGACTTTCTCGCCGCGCTGGTGGTGGCCGGCCAGGGCGTGGTGCTGCTGCCCAGTGTCGTGGCCCGTGGCCTGGTGCGCCCGGGCCTGGTGCGCCTGACCTTGCAGGCGCCCGACTATCTGCGGTGGGACATTGCCTTTATCTGGCGCCAGGGGGCTTATCTGTCCAAGGCCGCCCAGGCCTGGCTGGCGCTGCTGCGCGAGCGAGCGGTCAACCGCGCAGTACGCTGACCAGCTCGGCCAGCCATGGCTCGGCGTCGGTTTCCGGGGTCACGCTTTCGCTGGCGTCCAGGCGCAGTATCGGCAGCACTTCGCGCACCCCCAGCTCGGCGAACAGCTCACGCAGCTGCTCGCCGCCGCCGCAGTAGGTATCGCCGTAGCTGGAATCGCCAAGGCCGATCACCGCGCCCGGCAGACCGCGCCAGGCGCCAGGCAACTGATCACGGATCGCCGAGTACAAAGGCTGCAGGTTGTCCGGCAACTCGCCCATGCCGGTGGTGGAGGTCACCGCAAGAAACGCCTCGGGAGCGAAGGCCTGGACGTCCGCCAGGGTCGCACGCGAGTTATGCCAGGCCTCGAAACCTGCGGCGTTGAGCAGCTTGGTGGCATGCCGGGCGACTTCTTCAGCGGTGCCGTACACCGAGCCGGAAAGGATGGCGACTTTCATCAATCTGATCCTGTAACTGAGTAAAAGCCTGGGATATTACCAGCTGCGCGGTACAATCCGGTTCTTTAGCACCCATGGCCAGTGGACAGCTTGCCAGCATGTCTTAGAATGCCAGCACTGCCGATAAATGCGGACACCTGTAATGATCAACGCCCACCTGCTGCAACTGGTGATCAACGCCTCCAATGACGGGATTGTGGTCGCCGAACAGGAAGGCGAAGACAACATCGTTATTTACGTCAATCCAGCGTTCGAGAAACTGACCGGCTACAGCGCCGATGAAGTGTTGTATCAGGACTGCCGTTTCCTGCAGTCCGGGGACCGTGACCAGCCTGGGCTGGTGGCGATCCGCCAAGCCCTAGGCCAGGGCCAGCCCTGCCGCCAGGTACTGCGTAACTACCGTAAGGACGGCAGCCATTTCTGGAATGAGCTGTCGATTACCCCGGTGTTCAATGAACACGATCAACTGACCTATTTCATTGGCGTGCAGAAAGATGTGACGGTGCAGGTCAAAGCGCAACAACGCCTGGCCCAGATTGAAAGCCAATTGGCTGAAGTCCAGGCTGAACTGGCGAGTTTGAAAGCGACGAATGGCGCCAACGAACTGAAGATTTAATGCTCTTATTCATCGAATCCGCAGTGATTTCGTAACCCTTTCCTTCCGAGCAGCATCATGCAGCGTGACGCCCTCCTGACCCAGGATGAACTGGACTTCATTCAGACCATGCAACACAACCCGCAACTCAACACGCGGGATGCGACATCCAGCCTGCTGGTCAATGGCGGAGCACAGATTCGCGACCTGCTCACGCACCTGGCCGCCAATGAACAGGTGACCATCCAGGCCCATTTCGACAACCAGCAAATGACTTTCCCCCTGCAATTGGTGGAGGACGAATTTCATGCGCTGCATCTGCGCCTGGGGGTGCCCAGCATCTTTGAAGACGGGCCCATGGTCCGTCCCTGGCGCCTGAGCCTGGAGCAGCCGGTGGCGTTACAAAACGTGCGCGGCCAGCCCGGCGCGCTCTGGGTGCGTGAAGTGTCGTTCAAGGGGGTGTTGCTGGAAGTACGCGGTCGCAGCAAGCCGCCTCGGCAATTTGCCTTGTGGTTCAGTCCTTCAGGCTATGAGCGCATCGCCCTGCGCGGTACCTTCGAACGTCAGACGGCCAAGGGCTGCTATGCCTACCGCCTGAATCAGTCCGACAAGGATCAGACCGAGCGCTTGCGCCAATACATCCTGCAACAGCACCGGCTGGCCCACCCCGACCTGCACGTCTGAACCGGCAGCAGACGCCTCAGGTGTCCAGCTTGCCATCGAGAAACTGCCGCAAGCGCTGCGGCATCAAGCGTCCGTCATTGCCCAGGCAGCCCACCGCCGACTGCTGCAGGCTTTCCTGGGCCAGCTCCGCGGTATCGCCGGCCAGCAACACCGGGCAATTGAGGGTCATGGCCAGGCGGGTCAGGCGGCGCGGCAACTCGGCCGCTGGCGCTCGACTGGAAAACAGCACCAGCGCCGCCGGGTGGATTTTTTCACAGACCAGAGTCAACTCATCGAAAGGCACGCCCAGCCCCAGTACACTGACGCCGATGTCATCGGTGCCCAGTAGCAGCGCCGCCACCAGCAACTCCAGCTCGCGGCAGTGATCGCCGAGGGCCGTCAACAGCACCTGGCGCGTCTGGCTACCACGTTGCAACAACAGGCGCTGGGTCATGCGCGAACGCAAAAAACCGTCCAGAAACAGCCATTCGCTGGTGTGGCCAAACGGCTCCTGATCCTGCAACAGCTGCTTCCAGAACGGCATCAGGATGTCCTGGAACACCACTGGCAGCGCATAACTGGAAAAAATCTGCCCATAGAGCCGCTCCAGCTGTGCTTCGTCAAAGGCGCTCACCGCCACTTTCAACTGGCTGAGCCATTGCTTGTACTCGCCGGCCAGGCTGGTGTCCGGCAATACGCTGGGCAGTGCCTGCGCGGCCTGGGTCTTGGACAGGATCTTGCCGACCTTGCTCACTGCGACCCCGCGTTCTATCCAACTGAGGATTTCACGCACCGTCTCAACATCGCCCGTGGAATACAGGCGGTGCCCACTTTCGGTGCGCGTCGGCTGGATCAGGCCATAGCGCCGCTCCCATGCCCGTAGGGTGACCGGGTTGATACCGGTACGCCGCGAGACTTCACGGATTGGAAACAGGTCCTCCAGCGCGACTGCGCTGGAGGGCTGGGGAGCACGGGCACGTTCAGTAGTAACGGGCATCTGAGCAGAAACACCGATTAACAAAGTGGCAGCCATTCTACTCCCCCTGAGTGCTCGCGCCTCAACAAACAGAAAATCGACCGCTGACGCTGGCGTATTTGACGCATTCAGGAATAATCCTTGCTTGTTTTTGTGAAGAGCCAGGCGCGCCCACCACCCCGGGCCGTATCTGGTGTTTGCCTTACCCAGGCAACGCATTGGTTTTACGGAGATACATAATGTCTACCTCACCCGTCACCCTCATGGTTGCGCGCCGCGTCGCCAATGGTCGTTATCAGGACTTGATCGCCTGGCTGCGCGAAGGCGAACAACTGGCCACCGACTTCCCCGGCTACCTGGGTTCTGGCGTCCTCGCCCCGCCGCCCAACGATGACGAATTCCAGATCATCTTCCGTTTCGCCGACGAACAGACCCTGCACGCCTGGGAGCATTCCGCCTCGCGTACGGCCTGGCTAGGCCGCGGCGGCGACCTGTTCGCCCACCCGTCGGAACATCGGGTCAGGGGCATCGACGGCTGGTTCGGCGCAGTCGGCCAGCGTCCGCCACGCTGGAAACAGGCCGTGGCCATTTGGCTGGCGTTTTTTCCAGTGTCGCTGCTGTTCAACTTCGTACTCGGCCCGCTGCTCGCCGACCTGGGGTTGTTGAGCCGAGTGCTCGTCAGCACCCTGGCCCTGACACCACTGATGGTTTATCTGTTTATTCCGCTGTCGACCCATTTGCTGTCCGGCTGGCTCAACAGCAGCGCGCCGCGCCCGCTGCCTGCCGCGACCTCGACCCCGAATCCATGAACCCCAGCGGCCGCCAAGCGGTCGCCTGCAATGCCCGGCCGTCGCTGGTATAGTTTTGCTCCACCTGCGACGCGAGCCGTTCATGAATGCTTCCCCTGCCCCGATCCTGATCACTGGCGCCAGCCAACGTGTCGGCCTGCATTGCGCACGGCGGTTGCTGGAAGACGGCTACTCCGTGATTGTCACGTACCGCACCGAGCGCCCGGGGATTGAGGTCCTGCGCAACCAGGGCGCGACCGTGCTGTTTGCCGACTTGTCCGGCGAAGCCGGCATCCTCGCCTTCATCAACCAGCTGAGAACCCACACCGACAGCCTGCGCGCCATCGTGCACAACGCCTCCGAGTGGCTGGCAGAGAGCGCCGGGGACGAAGCCGAGGCCTTCACCCGCATGTTCGGCGTGCACATGCTGGCGCCCTACCTGATCAACCTGCATTGCGCCGAGTTGCTGCAGCGCTCAACGGTTGCAGACATCGTGCACATCAGCGATGACGTGACGCGCAAAGGCAGCAGCAAGCACATCGCTTACTGCGCCAGCAAAGCCGGGCTGGAAAGCCTGACCCTGTCGTTCGCGGCCAAGTACGCGCCGCAGATCAAGGTCAACGGTATCGCCCCGGCCCTGCTATTGTTCAACCCCGACGACGACGCGGCCTACCGTGCCAAGGCCCTGGCCAAGTCCGCGCTGGGCATCGAGCCCGGCAGTGAAGTGATCTACCAGAGCCTGCGCTACTTGCTGGACAACCCTTACGTCACCGGCACGACCCTGACCGTCAACGGCGGACGGCACGTCAAATAAGCCTTCCTTCGAGGATGTTGTATGACTTTATCCCTGCCCCAGCACTACCGCGAAATACTCAAGGGCATCGGCGAAAACCCCGACCGCGAGGGCTTGCTGGACACCCCCAAGCGCGCGGCCAAGGCCATGCAGTATCTGTGTCATGGCTACGCCCAGTCGGTCGACGACATCGTCAATGGCGCCCTGTTTGCCTCCGACAGCGATGAAATGGTGATCGTCGCCGACATCGAGCTGTACTCCCTGTGTGAACATCACCTGCTGCCCTTCATCGGCAAGGCCCATGTCGCTTACATTCCGACCGGCAAGGTGCTGGGGTTATCGAAGATCGCGCGGATCGTCGACATGTTTGCCCGACGCCTGCAGATCCAGGAAAATCTCACCCGGGAAATCGCCGATGCCGTGCAACAGGTGACCCAGGCCGCCGGCGTCGCGGTGGTGATCGAAGCCAAGCACATGTGCATGATGATGCGCGGCGTCGAGAAACAGAATTCGACCATGCACACCTCGGTGATGCTCGGCGCGTTTCGCGAGTCGAGCACCACGCGCCAGGAATTCCTGCAATTGATTGGACGGAGCAAGTAGCAATGCCACAACTTCAGCCAGGAATGGCACGCATTCGGGTCAAGGACCTGTGCCTGCGCACCTTTATCGGCATCAATGAGGAAGAGATCCTCAACAAGCAGGATGTGTTGATCAACCTGACCATCCTCTATGCCGCTCAGGACGCCGTGCGCGATAACGATATCGACCACGCCCTGAACTACCGCACCATTACCAAGGCGATCATCGCCCACGTGGAGGGCAACCGTTTCGCCCTGCTTGAGCGCCTGACCCAGGAACTGCTGGACCTGGTCATGGCCAACGAATCGGTGCTCTACGCCGAGGTTGAAGTCGACAAGCCCCACGCCCTGCGCTTTGCCGAATCGGTGTCCATCACCTTGGCGGCAAGCCGCTAGCCGCAAGCGGCAAGTTGAAAGCGGATCGGCTTGTACTTGCAGCTTGCCGCTTGAAGCTTGCCGCTTTCCCCCACTTCTTCTGCCAGTGAATCCCATGACCTCCCAAGAACGCCTGGAACTTGAAGCCGCCGCCTTCCGCCGCCTGGTTGCCCACCTGGACAGCCGCAAGGACGTGCAGAACATCGACCTGATGAACCTCGCCGGCTTCTGCCGCAATTGCCTGTCCAAGTGGTACAAGGCCGAGGCTGATGAACGTCAGATCGAGCTCAGCCTCGATGACGCCCGTGAAGTGGTGTATGGCATGCCCTACGCCGAGTACAAAGCCAAATACCAGAAAGAAGCCAGCGCCGAACAGCAAGCGGCGTTTGCCAAAGGAAAACAGCATGACTGACCTGAACACCCTGCGCACCAGCCTCAACAGCGGCGAACACGCCTTCGCCGACACCCTGGGCTTTATTGCCGCGCATTACGACTATCAACCCCAGGCCTTCGACAACGGTGGCCTGGAAAGCACCGCCGGGCAGAACGAGGGTTCGTGCAAGACCCTGGGCCTGGCACTGCTGGAGGGCTTGAGCGATCAAGAAGCCCTGCTGGCCTTCGGTGAGCATTACCGTTCGGTACTGGCCACCCCTGAAGGCAGCGATCACGGCAATATCCGCGCACTGATCGCCCACGGCTTGGCCGGGGTCAAATTCGCCAGCACGCCACTGACTCGCAAAGCCTGACCGGGACTCGGGAACGGCTACAACAAGCCGCGACCGTTGCATCGCCCATAAAAAAACCGGCTTGCGCCGGTTTTTTATGGCCACAGCCTTAGAACGAAGCGTTCTGCAGGTCGTCCAGGTAACGCTCGGTATCCAGGGCCGCCATGCAGCCGGCGCCAGCCGAGGTGATTGCCTGACGGTACACGTGGTCAGCCACGTCGCCAGCCGCAAAAATGCCTTCGACGCTGGTGGCGGTGGCGTTGCCGTCACGGCCGCCCTGCACCACCAGGTAACCATCCTTGAGCGTCAACTGGCCTTCGAACAACGAAGTGTTCGGGGTGTGGCCGATGGCGATGAACACGCCGTCGACTTTCAGTTCGTCGAAGCTGCCGTCGTTGTTCTTCAGACGCGCACCGGTCACGCCCATGTTGTCGCCCAGCACCTCGTCGAGGTTGGAGTTGAGCTTGAGGATAATCTTGCCCTCGGCAACCCGTGCATTGAGCTTGTCGATCAGGATCTTTTCGGCGCGGAAGGTATCGCGACGGTGGATCAGGGTCACGGTGCTGGCGATGTTGGCCAGGTACAGGGCTTCTTCAACCGCAGTGTTGCCGCCGCCGACCACAGCCACCGGTTTGTTGCGATAGAAGAAACCGTCGCAGGTGGCGCAAGCGGAAACGCCCTTGCCCATGAAGGCTTCTTCCGAGGGCAGGCCCAGGTAACGGGCGCTGGCGCCGGTGGCGATGATCAGTGCGTCGCAGGTGTAAGTGGCGCTGTCGCCGGTCAGGCTGTACGGCTTGGAAGCGAAGTCGACGGCATTGATGTGGTCGAACACGATTTCGGTCTCGAAACGCTCGGCGTGCTCTTTCATCCGCTCCATCAGCGCCGGGCCGGTCAGGCCGTGGACGTCGCCCGGCCAGTTGTCGACTTCGGTGGTGGTGGTCAGTTGGCCGCCGGCCTGCATGCCGGTGATCAGCAACGGTTTCAGGTTGGCGCGGGCAGCGTAGACCGCGGCGCTGTAACCGGCAGGGCCGGAACCCAGAATAATCACACGCGAATGACGTACATCAGACATGACTCACTCCTATCAACCGGGCCGGGTAATCGGGCGCGGAACGCCGGATGACCGGCTGGAATAAAAAAGGACTGCGAAAGCACTTGGGGAAGGCTTGGGCTCGCAAGTCCGAAAATAATGGGTGAAGCGTATAGAGGGGGCGAAGATTAAGGAAATACGGATTAACAATCCAGCTCATAGGCGGTCTCTATCCGGTACTGGCGTATTTGACGGCGCCTTTGTTACAGCTGATGTCGACCTGATCGCCCCGCTTTCGCCCGCCTGGCAAAGCCGGTAAGGTCGGCGCGTTTCCATACTGCTCGGAGCTCCTTATGCCCGCCCCTGTTCTGTCCGGCCCGCAATACCTGCGCGAAGGCCTGAAGCTGGTCCTAAGCCCCGGCCTGCGTTTGTTCGTCCTGCTGCCCCTGGTGATCAATCTGGTGCTGTTCGTCGGATTGATCTACCTGGCCGGCCATTACTTCAGCATCTGGGTCGATGGCCTGATGCCGTCGCTGCCGGACTGGCTGAGTTTCCTCAGCTACCTCATCTGGCCGTTGTTTGTGGTGCTGGTGGCGCTGATGGTGTTTTTCAGCTTCACCATGCTCGCCAATATCATTGCCGCACCGTTCAACGGCTTCCTTGCCGAAAAGGTTGAAGTGGTGGTGCGTGGCACCGATGACTTCCCGACCTTCAGCTGGGGCGAACTGATCGCCATGGTGCCACGCACCCTGTCCCGGGAAATGCGCAAACTCGGTTATTTCCTGCCGCGCGCCCTGGGCCTGTTCATCCTTTCGTTCATCCCCGTGGTCAACCTGATCGCCGCCCCGCTGTGGCTGATCTTCGGCATCTGGATGATGGCCATCCAGTACATCGACTACCCGGCGGATAACCACAAGCTGGGCTGGAACGAGATGCTCGCCTGGTTGCGCCAGAAACGCTGGCAGAGCATGAGCTTCGGCGGCGTGGTGTACCTGGCGCTGCTGGTTCCGTTCGTCAATATCCTGATGATGCCAGCGGCCGTGGCCGGGGCCACGTTGTTCTGGGTCCGCGAGCGCGGCGCCGAGAACCTGGTGACCCAAAAAAGCTGAGCGGGTCACAAATCCATCATCGCAACGTCATAATGACGACATGGCCTCAGCCGACACTGAGGTCATGACGACAGCTCTGCATATCACCCTGATCACCGAAACCTTCCCTCCGGAAATCAACGGCGTGGCCAACACCCTGGGCCGCCTGTGCGATGGTTTGCGCGCGCGCGGGCATCAGGTGGATCTGATTCGCCCGCGCCAGGGCTGCGACCAGAGCCGTCTCAGTGACGATGGCCTGCTGCTCTGTCGCGGCTGGCCGCTGCCGGGTTATCCGGGGCTGCAATGGGGCCAGTCGTCGATGCACAAGCTGTTGCGGCGCTGGAAACGCCAGCGCCCGGACGTGCTGTACATCGCCACCGAAGGGCCCTTGGGCTTATCAGCCTTGCGCGCCGCACGCCGTCTGGGGATCAGTGTGGTCAGCGGCTTCCACACCAACTTTCAGCAATACTCCAGCCAATACGGCCTGAGCTTGCTGACACGGCTGTTGACCCATTACCTGCGCTGGTTTCACAACCGCTCCAAATTGACCCTGGTGCCCAGCGCCAGCCAGCGCCTGGAACTGGAGCGCCGTCATTTCGAACGCCTGGGGCTGCTGTCCCGAGGTGTCGACAGCCAACTGTTCCACCCAAGCAAACGCCTCAGTGGCCTGCGTGAAAGCTGGGGACTGGGCAACGACGACCTCGCGGTGATCCATGTCGGGCGCCTGGCCCCAGAGAAAAACCTCGGCCTGCTCAAGCGCTGTTTCGACAGCGTGAGGACAACTTATCCACAACGGCGGATGAAATTGATCGTGGTTGGCGATGGCCCGCAACGGGCGGCCCTGGAAAAGGACTTGCCCGACGCTATCTTCTGCGGCGCCCAGCGGGGTGAGGCCCTGGCTAGCCATTACGCGTCCGGCGACCTGTTTCTGTTTCCCAGCCTCACTGAAACCTTCGGCAATGTGGTGCTCGAGGCGCTGGCCTCGGGGCTCGGCGTGGTGGCCTACGACCAGGCGGCAGCGGCGGCCCATATCCGCCACGGCTATAACGGAGTGCTGGCGATGCCGGGCGATGAAGGGGCGTTTTGCGATGCAGCCAATTGGCTGCTAGAAGAGGCAGAGAGTTTGCGCCGCGTGCGGCTCAATGCCCGACAGCACGCCAGCCGCCAAGGATGGCCAGCGATTATCGAGCAGTTTGAAAACCAGCTGCGCGGGGCCTGTCTTGAGGCACCGCTGGTGGTGAAGGGATCGACCCTAACGTGAAGCCTCACCGGCCGACCTTGCGCAGGCCGGTGATCAACGTGGCGCCTAGACCAGGGTCATCAAGGCTTCGCGGCTGAACGGCAGGATGTCCTGCTCACGCCCTTCGCGGACCTTTTGCGCCCAGTCCGGGTCGACCAACAAGGCGCGGCCCACGGCGACCAGGTCGAATTCGTCGTTGTTCAGGCGCTCCAGCAGGTTCTCCAGGCTGGCCGGCTGCGCGACCTTGTCGGTGTTGACCATGAATTGCAGAAACTCGCCATCCAGGCCCACGCTGCCCACGGTGATGGTCGGCTTGCCGGTGAGCTGGCGAGTCCAGCCGGCCAGGTTCAGCGGCGAGCCGTCGAACTCCGGCTCCCAGAAGCGCCGTGTCGAGCAGTGAAAGATATCCACTCCCGCGTCCGCCAGCGGCTGCAGGAATTCACCCAGGGCCTCCGGGGTTTGTACGAGGCGAGCGCTGTAGTCCTGCTGCTTCCATTGCGAATAACGCAGGATGATCGGGAAGTCCGGGCCCACTGCCGCCCGCACGGCCTGAATCAACTCGATGGCAAACCGCGAACGCTTAGCCAGGCTGCCACCGTACTCATCGGTACGCTGGTTGCTGCCCTCCCAGAAAAACTGGTCCACCAGGTAACCGTGGGCGCCGTGGATCTCCACGCCGTCCATGCCGATGCTCTGAGCATCCTTGGCGGCCTGGGCGAAGGCCGCAATCACCTCCTGGATATCCTGGTGGGTCATGCCATGGACCACGACCTGGCCGTCCTTGAGTTTTTCCGTGGGGCCATAACCCGGCACGCTGGCATCCGGCTCGGTGCCAATACGCCGCACATTGCCCACATGCCACAGCTGCGGGACGATTTTTCCGCCTTCGGCGTGTACCGCATCCACGACTTTCTTCCAGCCGGCCAACGCCGCCTCACCGTAGAAGTGCGGCACGTTGGGGTAACCGTTGGAGGCCTTGTGGTCGACCGTGGTGCCTTCGGTGATGATCAGGCCCACACCGGCCGCCGCGCGGCGCCGGTAGTACTCGATGACTTTCGAGTTCGGTACGCCACCCGGAGAGAACGAACGGGTCATGGGGGCCATCACCACGCGGGTCGGCAGCTCCAGGGAGCCGAGCTGAAACGGTTTGAACAAGGCTTGAGCAGACATGCGGCACTCCATGGGTAAGCGGATTCAATTCGGCGGACAGCCGCTGGCTATAGCCAGGCAGCGGCGAGCTTATGATGGGGATAATATTCTTCGCCCAAAGCACCGCACAGCACTATTGATCAGGGTGATTAAGGTGCAAAAGTGCGGAAGGGGATCGACACGCAAGGTGTCGTAGCAAGGCAGGAAACCCGCCGGGCAGCGAGGCCCGGCAGCGTGTATCAGCTCAGCGCTTTTTCAATCGCCTGGACCACGGTGGGATCGTCCGGGGCGGTGCGTGGCGAGAAACGCGCCAGAACTCGGCCGTCCTTGCCCAGCAGGAACTTCTCGAAGTTCCAGGTGATATCTCCCGGAAACTCAGCCCCCTCACCCGCCAGCAAACGGTACAGCTGATGACGTTCCGGACCGTTCACCTCCAGCTTGCTGCTCAGAGGAAAGGTCACACCATAGTTGAGGCTGCAGAAATCCTGGATCTCCTGCTCGGTGCCCGGTTCCTGCCCAGCAAACTGATTGCACGGTAGGCCCAGCACGCTGAAACCCTGGTCTTTGTATTGCTGGTAGAGGTTCTCCAGCGCCGCATACTGTGGTGTCAGACCACACTTGGAGGCGACGTTGACCACCAGCACGACGTGCCCTTTGAAGGGCGCGAGCGGTAGCTCCTGACCATCCAGGGCTTTCAATTTAAGGTCGTGAAAAGCACTCATGACGAACTCCAGATTCCCGTGTTCTTGCAAAAAAACAGCACCCGACAGCCCTACTCATTCACCGGCAACAACCGTCGCGGACTAAAAAGGCGCCCTCGGGCGCCTCTCCAGTCAAACTTGAGCTTAGCGCAGAAAATCAGTGGTGATGGCCACCTTCGCCATGGACGTGACCATGGGCGATTTCTTCCTGGCTGGCGTCACGGATATCGACGATTTTGACCTGGAAGTTCAAACGCTGGCCGGCCAACGGGTGGTTGCCGTCAACGGTCACGTCGTCGCCGTCCAGATCACGGATGGTCACGATTTGCATCTGACCGTCCGGAGCGGAAGCGTGGAACTGCATGCCCACTTCCAGCTCGTCGACGCCTTCGAACATGCTGCGGCTCAGGGTGCTGACCAGTTCGGCAGCGTATTCGCCGTAGGCATCTTCAGGTTCTACGGCAACGGTCAGTTCATCACCGACCTTCTTGCCTTCCAGGGCTTTTTCCAAGCCTGGAATGATGTTGCCTGCACCTTGCAGGTAGACCAGCGGCGCGCCGCCGGCTGAGCTGTCGATGACCTCACCAGCATCGTTGGTCAGGGTATAGTCGATGGAGACAGCCTTGTTGGCGGCGATCAGCATGGGGGCGAGACCTTTTGCATAAGAATGAAGAACGGACAAGTCTAAACAAGGATTTGCCCGAAAGCGAACAGAACCCAGACAGACGGGCTCAAACGAAGCCGCCGACGGTCATTGGTTTTCATCAGGACGCAGAACAGCACTGGGTCGCCGAGCTTTCCTGCGGCCACACCCAGCATCTGCGCCACCAGCCGCCCTGGCAATCACGGGCCTGGGTCACCGACGCCGCGCAACGGCAGAAAAAAATAGGCCAACCCTTTGCCTGCGGCTGGTGCGCTCGGGGCCTGGATAACGATAACCTTAGCCTCTGACTATCAGGTAGGCGGCCAGACATAGACCGCCACCTTTGCCATGCACCCTTCGAGAACCCGCATGCAAACTTTTTTTATCGCACCCACCGATTTTGGTGTGGGTCTGACCTCCATCAGCCTCGGGCTGGTACGTACGCTGGAACGGGCCGGACTTAAAGTCGGCTTTTTCAAACCCATTGCCCAGCCCCATCCGGGCGACACCGGCCCCGAGCGCTCCACCGAACTGGTGGCCCGCACCCACGGCCTCAAGCCCCCGCAGCCCCTGGGCCTGGCCCACGTCGAGCGCATGCTGGGCGACGGTCAGCTGGATGAATTGCTTGAAGAAATCATCACCCTCTACCAGGAAGCGGCCATCGGCAAAGACGTGCTGATCGTCGAAGGCATGGTGCCGACCCGCAGCGCCAGCTATGCGGCCCGGGTCAACCTGCACCTGGCGAAAAGCCTGGATGCCGAGGTGATCCTGGTCTCAGCCCCGGAAAACGAAGTGCTCACCGAGCTCTCCGGGCGCGTCGAGCTGCAGGCCCAACTGTTTGGCGGCCCGCGCGACCCGAAAGTGCTGGGGGTGATCCTCAACAAGGTGCGCACCGACGAAAGCATGGAGGCCTTCGCCGCCCGCCTGAAAGAACACTCGCCACTCCTGCGCAGCGGTGATTTCCGTCTGCTGGGCTGCATCCCGTTCCAACCCGAGCTGAACGCCCCGCGTACCCGTGACGTGGCCGACCTGATGGACGCCCAGGTGCTCAACGCCGGCGACTATGAAACCCGGCGCATGACCAAAATCATCATTTGCGCGCGCACCATGCGCAACACCGTGGAGCTGCTCAAGCCCGGCGTGCTGGTGGTGACCCCCGGTGATCGCGACGACATCATCCTCGCGGTGAGCCTGGCCGCGATCAACGGCGTGCCCCTGGCCGGCCTGTTGCTGACCAGCGATACCCTGCCCGACCCACGGATCATGGAGCTGTGCCAAGGCGCTCTCAACGCTGGCCTGCCGGTGCTGTCGGTGAGCTCCGGCTCCTACGACACCGCCAACCAGCTCAACGGGCTGAACAAGGAAATCCCCATCGACGACCGCGAGCGCGCGGAAATCATCACCGATTTCGTCGCCAGCCACCTCGATGCCCGCTGGCTGCACCAACGCTGCGGCACCCCACGGGAAATGCGCCTGTCACCGGCGGTGTTCCGCTATCAGTTGATCCAGCGTGCCCAGGAAGCCAACAAGCGTATCGTCTTGCCCGAAGGCAGCGAACCCCTGACCGTACAGGCTGCGGCCATCTGCCAGGCCCGTGGTATTGCGCGCTGCGTGTTGCTGGCCAAGCCTGAAGATGTACAAGCCGTGGCCCGCGCCCATGGCATCGAGCTGCCCGAAGGCCTGGAGATTCTCGACCCGGACCTGATTCGCGAACGCTACGTCGAGCCGATGGTGGCCCTGCGCAAGAGCAAAAGCCTCAACGCGCCGATGGCCGAGCAGCAACTGGAAGACCCGGTGGTGATCGGCACCATGATGCTGGCCCTGGATGAAGTCGATGGCCTGGTGTCCGGGGTCATTCACTCCACTGCCAACACCATCCGCCCGGCGCTGCAACTGATCAAGACCGCCCCGGGCTGCACCCTGGTGTCATCGGTCTTCTTCATGCTGTTCCCCGAGCAAGTGCTGGTCTACGGCGACTGCGTGATGAACCCGCACCCGAGCGCCAGCGAACTGGCCGAGATCGCCCTGCAAAGCGCAGACTCGGCGGCGGCTTTCGGGATCACCCCACGGGTGGCGATGATCAGCTACTCCAGCGGCGACTCGGCCAGCGGTGAGGAGGTGGAAAAAGTCCGCGAAGCCACCCTGCTCGCCCACGAAGCCCAAAGCACCCTGCTGATCGACGGACCGCTGCAATACGATGCCGCGGCCAACGAAACGGTTGCCCATCAACTGGCGCCTAACAGCCAGGTGGCGGGCAAGGCCACGGTGTTTGTGTTCCCCGACCTGAACACCGGCAACACCACCCACAAGGCGGTGCAACGCAGCGCCGACTGCGTCAGCCTGGGACCGATGCTGCAAGGCCTGCGCAAACCGGTAAACGACCTGCCCCGTGGTGCGCAGGTCGACGACATCGTCTACACCATCGCCCTGACCGCGATTCAAGCCGCCAACCGACCTGTGGATATCTAAATGCTGGAATTCCTGCCTGCCGCCGTGCGCGGGGTGATCGCGTCGTTGTTACTGGCGCTGAACACCCTCCTGCTGTGCTCGTTCCTGTTCTGCGTGACAATCTTCAAGCTGCTGCCGTTCGCCCTCACCCAGCGCTTCACCGATTGGCTGATGAGCCATACCCACGAAGCCTGGATCAGCAACAACAACGCCTGGATGAAGCTCATCTGCCGCACCCGCTGGCACCTCAGCGGGCTCGAGGGCCTGGACTATCAGCACTCCTACCTGGTCACCAGCAACCACCAGAGCTGGGTCGACATCATGGTCCTGCAATACGTGCTCAACCGGCGCATCCGCCCGCTGAAGTTCTTCCTCAAGCAGGAACTGATCTGGGTCCCGGTGATTGGCCTGGCCTGGTGGGCCCTGGGTTTCCCGTTCATGAAGCGCTACACCAAGGCCTACCTGGAAAAGTACCCGGAGAAAAAAGGCCAGGATCTGGAAACCACGCGCAAAACCTGTGCGAAGTTTCGCAATAACCCGGTGGGAATGTTCAATTTCGCCGAGGGCACGCGCTTTACCGAGGGCAAGCACGCGCAACAGCAATCGCCGTTCCGCTACCTGCTCAAGCCCAAGGCCGGCGGCATCGCCTTTGTGCTGGATGCCATGGGCGAACAACTGAAGTCGATCATCAACGTCACCATCCATTACCCCGCCGGTCGCCCGGGTTACTGGGACCTGCTATGCGGCAGGGTGAAAGAGGTGGTGGTGCATTTCGAAGAGCTACCAATCCCGCCCCAGTTCATTGGCAAGAACTATGAACAGGACGCCGAGTACCGCCAGCAATTCCAGAGTTGGATCAACCAGCTGTGGCTGGACAAGGACGCGCTGCTGGAAAAACTGCACCGCGAGTACCCACCCCGCTCCTAATCCCCGCCCCACAAAAAAGCCCGCTGCCGATCACTCGACAGCGGGCTTTTTTTTGCCGCTTTAAGCTTGAAACTCGCGGCTGTTACTGCTTCAAATCGCGCCGCGCTGGCGCAACAGATCCAGCACCTGCTTGACGCTTTCTTCCAGCGACAACGCCTGGGTGTCGATCACCAGGTCGGCATCCAATGGCACATCGTACGGGAAGGACTCACCCGGGATGTTGTCACCACCGGCCGCGTACAAACCTTGCGGATCACGCTCGGCACACACCGCTGGCGAAGCCTGCACGTAAATGGTCAGCAAACGCTCCTTGCCGATCAGCGCCTTGGCCTGCTCACGCCCTTCGGCGTCGGGAGCGACAAAGGCGGCCAGGGTCAGCAGGCCGGCTTCGTTGAACTGACGAGCAACGTGCGCCGCACGACGCCAGTTCTCGGTGCGCCCGGCACGATCCTGCGGCAAGCCCTTGTTCAGGTCATGACGCAGGTTCTGACCATCCAGGACAAACACCGCACGGCCCATGTCGAACAGCTTGCGTTCGACCGCATAAGCCAGGGTGCTCTTACCGGCGCCCGACAGGCCGCTGAACAGCACGGTGGCCGGCTGCTGGCCAAAGCGCTGGGCGCGTTCTTCGGTCGCTACGTGGGCCAGCTTGCCATGGTGCGTGGCACTGCCATGGGCCAGCGGTTGAGCGACAATCATGCCGGCGCCCACAGTGCCGTTGGTCAAGCGGTCGATGATGATAAAGGCGCCGGTGGTGCGATTGCTTTCGTAGCCATCGAGGGCGATCGGCGCGTCGAGGCTGATCTTGACCTTGCCGATCTCGTTCAGTTGCAAAGCACTGGCCGGGCCTTCTTCCAGGGTGTTGACGTCGACCTTGTTGATGATGCTGGCAATCGAGCCCGGCACGTAACTGGTAGCGCGCTTGATGTCGTACTTCTTGCCCGGCAGCATCGGTTCTTCGGCCATCCACACCAGCATGGCTTCGAAGCTGTCGGTCACCGGCGGCACGTTGTCGGCATGCACCAACAAGTCGCCACGGGAGATGTCGATTTCGTCTTCCATGGTCAGCGTCACCGCCTGACCCGGACCTGCATGCTCCAGCTCACCTTCGAAGGTGACGATGGACTTGATCCGGCTGCTCTTGCCCGACGGCAGTACGACGATCTCGTCGCCCTTGTGCACGATGCCGCTGGCCAGGGTGCCGGCAAAACCACGGAAGTTCAGGTTCGGACGGTTCACGTACTGCACCGGGAAGCGCAGGTCGGTGAAATTGCGATCACCAGCCACTTCCACGGTTTCGAGGATTTCCATCAGCGACTGGCCGGTGTACCACGGCGAACGCTCGGACTTGTTCACCACGTTGTCGCCCTTGAGGGCCGACATCGGCACGAAATGCATGCTGGTGGGCTGCATCTTCAGGCCTTCGGCGAACTTCAGGTAGTCGGCCTTGATCGACTCGAACACACCCTGGTCGAAGCCCTTGAGGTCCATCTTGTTGATGGCCACAACGATGTGCTTGATGCCCAGCAAGGAGGCGATGAAGCTGTGGCGACGGGTCTGGGTCTGCACGCCGTAACGGGCATCCACGAGGATGATCGCCAGGTCGCAGGTCGACGCACCGGTCGCCATGTTGCGGGTGTACTGCTCATGGCCGGGGGTGTCGGCGATGATGAATTTGCGCTTGGCGGTGGAGAAATAGCGGTAGGCGACATCAATGGTGATGCCCTGCTCACGCTCGGCCTGCAGGCCGTCTACCAGCAACGCCAGGTCGATGTCGTCACCGGTGGTACCGACTTTCTTCGAGTCGCGGGTGATGGCTTCCAGATGGTCTTCGTAGATCATCTTCGAGTCGTGCAGCAAGCGCCCGATCAGCGTGCTCTTGCCGTCGTCGACGTTACCGCAGGTCAAAAAGCGCAGCAGCTCTTTACGTTCGTGCTGGCCCAGGTAAGCGAGGATGTCCTCGCTGATCAAATCAGATTGATGGCTCATTGGGTTCAAGCTCCGAGCTGTAAGCTTCAAGCGGCAAGCTTGTCGGCGTACAGCTAGTCAGAAATTTTGTTGATCAGGCCGCTGAGCATTTTTGAAAGCTCGCGAGTTTCTGTAATCCAATTTTCAGCCAGCGGCTTTGCGATGTAGGCAATCTCACTGCCGATGATGATCTGCGTGCGCAACTCCCCATTGGAAGCCTTTGCAATCCAGAGAAACCAGCATTTCTCTCTGGCGCTTCGTCGCTCCATACCTTCAGCGATATTGGAGGGCACCGAGAGTGCCGAGCGAGTGATTTGACTCTTGAAAGAAAAGTCCTCGCACCGTGCACACTCTCTATCGATATCTACCGCCAGAGACTTGCTTCTCTGCCAAACAACCAGCTCCTCGAAATCCATGACGAGTTACCCGCTGCCGGCTCGCAGCAATCCACTGCAAGCATCAGGCTGCAAATGACGCATCACGCTCTTAACTTGCAGCTTGCCGCTTGTAACTCAACGCTTAAAAGTACCCTTGACGTTTTTTGTCTTCCATCGAGCCTGCGCCATCGTGGTCGATGACCCGGCCCTGGCGCTCGGAAGTTCGCGTCAGGAGCATTTCCTGGATGATGTCCGTCAAGCTTTCGGCCTCGGACTCCACCGCCCCCGTCAACGGGTAGCAGCCAAGGGTACGGAAACGCACTTTCTTTTTGACGATACGGGCTTTGTCTTCATCGGACAGGTGTTCGAGGATGCGCTCGTCGTCGATCATGATCAGGGTGCCGTTCTTCTCGATCACTTCGCGTTCGGCGGCGAAGTACAGCGGTACGATCGGGATGCCTTCGAGGTAGATGTACTGCCAGATATCCAGCTCGGTCCAGTTCGACAACGGGAATACACGGATCGATTCGCCCTTGTTGACCTTGCCGTTGTAGACGTTCCACAGCTCGGGACGCTGGTTCTTCGGGTCCCAACGGTGCTTGCTGTCGCGGAATGAGTACACGCGCTCTTTGGCACGGGATTTCTCTTCATCGCGACGGGCACCACCGAAGGCAGCATCGAAGCCGTACTTGTCGAGGGCCTGTTTCAGGCCTTCGGTCTTCATGATGTCAGTGTGCTTGGCACTGCCGTGGGTGAAAGGGTTGATGCCCTGCGCCACACCGTCCGGGTTGACGTGGGTGATCAGGTCCAGGCCCAGCTCTTCGACCATTTTGTCGCGGAAGCTGTACATCTCCTGGAATTTCCACTGGGTGTCGACGTGCATCACCGGAAACGGCAGTTTGCCGGGGAAGAACGCCTTGCGGGCCAGATGCAACATCACGGCGGAGTCTTTACCGATGGAGTAAAGCATCACCGGGTTATCGAACTCGGCG
>Ga0302175_10000032_pt1 | contig 75275 bp, 66 predicted proteins | sample I_Fen_N3_3_FD_198791 | JGI IMG/M metagenome (GOLD analysis project Ga0302175, IMG submission 198791) | Peat permafrost microbial communities from Stordalen Mire near Abisko, Sweden - I_Fen_N3_3 | ecosystem: Environmental > Terrestrial > Soil > Wetlands > Permafrost | place: Sweden: Abisko... | reverse complement strand
GCCCTGTGTAGACCGGGATAATGGCGGCCCAGACCGGAATCAACATGTGCTCGGCGAGCCTGCGGCGTGGGCAGGTCGCGGATTATAGCGAAGACTGCGCGCGGCGGACACCTCGCTGTCTGGTTGCGCGGTCTTTCGTGCCATAAGGGTTCTATGCCAAACTCAACGCCTTTCGGGCTTGTCTCACAGGATTTATGCTCCCCTTGTCACCCAGCTTGCTAACCACTCTCGCCGCCGCCTGTCTATATGCCGCTGCGACCTTCTATCAAGGCACTCGTCTGGCCAAGGGCGCCAAGGCGAACAAACGCCTGCTGGTCACGCTGGGCATCCTCGCCTTGCTGGCCCACAGCGCCAGCCTATTCACCCACCTGATGACGCCGATCGGCCTGGGCCTGGACTTCTTCAGCGCCGCCAGCCTGATTGCCGCCGCGGTGATCGCGCTGACGCTGCTGGCGTGCTCGCGGATCCCGGTGGAAAACCTGCTGTTGCTGCTGTTCCCATTGGGTGCGGCCACCGTCTTGCTCGCGCAGTTCGCCCCCACCGGCACGGTGCAGATCATCGACGAGGCGCCAGGGATTCTCGCCCACATTCTGCTATCGATCCTGGCCTACGGCATGTTCACCATCGCGGTGTTCCAGGCCTTGCTGCTGTTGGTCCAGGACCATCAACTCAAGCACAAGCACCCTTCCGGGCTGATCAAAAATTTCCCGCCGCTGCAAACCATGGAAAGCCTGCTGTTCGGGTTCCTCTGGGCCGGCTGGACTCTGCTGTCGCTGTCGTTGATCTCCGGCTGGCTGTTCGTCGAGAACCTGTTCGCCCAACACCTGGTGCACAAGACCCTGCTGGCATGCCTGGCCTGGATCGTGTTCAGCGTGTTGCTGTGGGGGCGCAACCGCCTCGGCTGGCGCGGGCACAAGGCCATTCGCTGGACCCTGGCTGGTTTCTGCCTGCTGATGCTGGCCTATTTCGGCAGCAAGCTGGTCCGCGAATACATCCTGCATATCTGACGAGCAGCCATCATGGACAACTTGCCCATAGGGCCGATGCTCGCTGTATTGGCCTTACTGGTTTTATGGTCGGCGCTGTTCACCGCCATTGAAATCGCCCAACAGCATCTGCTGACCCTGCGCAGTACCTCGCGCTCCGGCGACAGGCCCATGGCCCGCCTGAGCTTCCCCCGCGAAAGCCTGATCCTGTGCAACACCCTGTGTCGGGTGATGGCGGTAATTCTCAGCACCCTGCTCGCGCTGTTCTATTGGGAACAGAACGGCCCATGGATCGCCTGCCTGATCGCCACCTGCCTGCTCCTGGTGCTTGCCGACTACCTGCCGCGAGCCCTGGCCGTGCGTTACCCGGAAGGGGTCCTGGCCCTGGGCAACACCTTGCTTGGCGTGCCGCTGAAGATCATCTACCCGGGTGCCTGGCTGCTGAATGCCATCAGCCTGTTGCTGCTTCGCCCTTTCACCCCGAAAGTCGGCGTGGTCAAGCACAGCGAAGATGACCTGGCGCCCGAGCCCGAGCACCCTTCGACCCACGAGCCCGCCAACTGCCGTCCACACCTGCTGTCGGGCATCCATGCCCTGGACAACATCACGGTCAACGACATTCTGGTGCCGCGCAGTGAAGTCGACGGGATCAACCTGGACGACTCCATCGAAGAGATCATCGAGCAACTGCGGGTCTCCAAGCGCACCCGGCTGCCGGTGTTCCACAGCGATATCAACCAGGTCGAGGCGGTGCTCAATACCCGCCAGATCCGCCATCTGTTGCCGGACGCCAGCCTGACCAAGGACGCCTTGCTCAGCGCCTGCCACGAGCCTTACTTCGTTCCGGAAAGCACGCCGCTGCAACTGCAACTGCTGAACTTCCACAAGCAGCAGCGGCGCCTGGGCATGGTGGTCGACGAATACGGCGAAGTCCTGGGCATCGTTACCCTGGAAGACATTCTCGAAGAAATCGTCGGTGAGTTCGAAAGCGAGCACAGCCTCGACAACCCGCACATCCACCCGCAAGCCGACGGTCGCTACGTGATCGAAGGTGCCGCGTCGATTCGCGAGCTGAACAAGAGCCTGGGATGGCACCTGCCCAGCGATGGCCCGAAAACCCTCAACGGCCTGGTCACCGAAGCCCTGGAAACCATCCCCGACAGCGCCGTCTGCTTGAAGATCGGCCGCTATCGCCTGGAAATCCTCGAGACCGAAGACAACCGCGTCAGCCGCGTATTGATCTGGCACACCAGCTCGACACCCGCCACGAGATAAATCTCAAGCGAAGCTGAGATCAGCGCAAAACAGCCGCTTCAACGTCATAAACCCCGCAAGATAGCGGCTGTTTTCCGGGAAAAATCGCTGTTTTTCCCCCTTGTTGAATCGATAGCCCCCTTCCTATAATCCCCAGGCTTACCCAAGCCCCGCCCGACCGTGTGCTACCCGCACTCAGCGCGTCCAGGCACCGCTTTATCGTGTCTGCACGGTGTTTGCTCCCATCCCGAGCCACCCCGCACACGCCCCTGACCCAGGGGGTGTACGACTAATAATAATCCGCGTCCAAACGCGCAATGACCGTCAGGGATACTTCAATGAGCACACCCTATAACGAGGCCGCGACCGCCGCCCCGACCAACTCGACCGCTCGCGTTGCCACCGCGAGCATCGTTGGCACCGCCATCGAGTTCTACGACTTCTACATCTACGCCACAGCCGCCGCACTGGTGATTGGCCCGGTGTTTTTCCCGCAAACCTCCGGCACGGCGCAGATGCTCGCCTCGTTCCTGACCTTCGGTATTGCCTTTATCGCCCGCCCCCTCGGTTCGGCGCTGTTCGGCCATTTTGGCGACCGCATCGGCCGCAAATCGACCCTGGTGGCGTCTTTGCTGCTGATGGGGGTCTGCACCACGCTGATCGGCTTGCTGCCCGGCTATGACAGCATCGGGGCCTGGGCGCCAATCCTGCTGTGCATACTGCGGTTCGGCCAGGGCCTGGGCCTGGGCGGCGAATGGGGTGGCGCAGCGTTGCTGGCCACCGAGAACGCGCCAAAGGGCAAGCGCGCCTGGTTCGGCATGTTTCCGCAACTGGGCCCATCCATCGGCTTCCTGGCGGCCAACGGCCTGTTCCTGATCCTGGCCATGAACCTCAGCGACGAGCAGTTCCGCAGTTGGGGCTGGCGGATCCCATTCATCCTCAGCGCCGCGTTGGTGATGGTCGGCCTGTACGCCCGCCTGAAGCTGCATGAAACACCGGTGTTTGCCAACGCGGTGGCCCACGAGGCGCCCGTCAAAGTGCCGCTGGTAGAGCTGTTCAGCCAGCATTGGTTGCCCGTCCTGCTGGGCGCGGCGTCGATGGTGGTGTGCTACGCGCTGTTCTACATCACCACTGCGTTTTCCCTGAGCTACGGCGTGTCCACCCTGGGCTATAGCCGTGAAACCTTCCTCGGGCTGCTGTGCTTCGCCGTGCTGTTCATGGGTTTGGCGACGCCGATTGCCGCCCTGGCCAGCGACCGTTACGGACGCAAGCCGGTGCTGATCGTCGGCGCGGTGCTGGCCATCCTGTCAGGCTTCACCATGGAGCCGCTGCTGACCCACGGTTCGACCTGGGCAGTGGCGTTGTTCCTGGCCCTGGAGCTGTTCCTGATGGGCGTGACCTTCGCCCCGATGGGCGCGATGCTGCCGGAACTGTTCCCGACCCGTGTGCGTTACACCGGCGCTTCGGCGGCGTATAACCTGGGCGGAATCGTCGGCGCATCGGCGGCGCCCTTCTTTGCCACGAAGCTGGTGGCAATGGGTGGCCTGAGTTACGTCGGCGGGTATGTGTCTGCGGCAGCGCTGCTCAGCTTGATCGCTGTGCTGTGCCTGAAAGAGACACGGGATAACGACCTGAATCGGGTCGCCTGATAAACCAATCGCCGCCAAACAGGCTCCTACAAGGGTTAACGCACTCCCGTAGGGGCCTGCTTGCCGGCGATGCTTTTACAGCTCGACCACCACCGCTTGCGAAGCGCGGGTTGCCTTGGCCCGTGCGGCCTCGATCGACTCGTCACGCGCCAGGGCCACGCCCATGCGCCGCTGACCGTTGACTTCCGGCTTGCCGAACAGACGCAGGGCGGTGTCCGGCTCGCTCAGGGCCGCGCCCAGGTTGGCGAAGGCGGTCTGAGTCGACTGGCCTTCCACCAGGATCACCGCCGAAGCCGAGGGCCCGAACTGGCGAATCAATGGAATCGGCAAGCCCAAGATCGCCCGTGCATGCAGGGCAAATTGCGACAGATCCTGGGAAATCAGGGTCACTAGGCCGGTGTCATGGGGCCGCGGCGACACTTCGCTGAACCACACTTGATCGCCCTTGATAAACAGTTCGACACCAAACAGACCACGACCACCCAGCGCCTCAGTCACGGCCTTGGCCACGCGCTCGGATTCCGCCAGGGCTTTGGGGCTCATGGCCTGGGGCTGCCAGGACTCCTGATAGTCGCCTTTCTCCTGACGGTGCCCGACCGGCGCGCAGAAGGTGGTGCCGCCGATATGGCGCACGGTCAGCAGGGTGATTTCGTAGTCGAAATCGATAAAGCCTTCGATAATCACCCGCCCCTTGCCAGCACGCCCGCCTTCCTGGGCGTAATCCCAGGCCTTCTGCACGTCGTCGACGCTGCGCAGCAAGCTCTGGCCCTTGCCCGAGGAACTCATGACCGGCTTGACCACACATGGGAAGCCCAGGTCTTCAACGGCCTTGGCGTAGGCCTCGAAGGTGTCGGCGAAGTGGTAGGGCGAGGTCGGCAGATCCAGTTCTTCAGCAGCCAGGCGGCGGATGCCTTCACGGTTCATGGTCAACTGCGTGGCGCGCGCGGTCGGGATCACGGTGAAGCCTTCGGCCTCCAGTTCGACCAGGGTCGCGGTGGCAATGGCTTCGATCTCCGGCACGATAAAGTGCGGTTTCTCCGCCTCAATCACCGCCCTCAGGGCCGCGCCATCGAGCATGTTGATGACGTGGCTACGGTGAGCCACTTGCATGGCTGGCGCATTGGCGTAGCGATCCACGGCAATCACTTCAACGCCCAGGCGCTGCAGCTCGATCACCACTTCCTTGCCCAACTCGCCACAGCCACAAAGCAAAACGCGGGTCGCAGTTGGCGACAATGGAGTTCCGATACGGGTCATCTGCAGGTCCTCAAAAGGAGCGGATCATCGAGGGCCGCGCACCAGACGGGCGACCCATGGGGGGAGAAAGCGCGGCATTTTACATGAACCGCGGGGTTTGGCCTTAGCTGGCGCACGTCGCCTTGCGCAAACGCCAGGCCATGGCCAGCCAGACCACAGTCACACCAGCGAACTTGGAACCCAGGGCGGTGAGCACGACTCCAGGCGTCAACGCGTCGATCATGCCGAAGAAGATAAAGGTGTCCAGCGGAATACTCAGCGCCGAACTTATCCACAGCCGGTCGTGCAGCGGGCGTTTGGTGATACTGAACACCAGCCAGTCAATGCACTCGGAGACCGCGAACGCCGTGGCGCTGGCCAGGGCAATGGTCGGGTCAGAGGTCACATAAGACAGCACCAGCGCCGCCAGCATGGCGACCAGTGCACCGTGGCCGAAACGGGTCTGCACCATATCGCGCAGCACAAACACCAACCCGCCCCAGGCCGACCAGATGATGTCCAGGTGCGGTGCGCTGGAAAAGGCGTAGTTGATCAGCACGACACTGCTGATATAAGCGATCAGGAAGAGCATGGCGCGAAAGGTACCTGTAGATAAGGCGAACAGGGTACTTGAGCGACCGGGCCCACGCAAAATCTGCCGCCCCCCACGTATCCCACCTGTAACGGCTACCGAAGGCTCGGGCCGCGCTTGAACGCTGGCCCTGAAAGGCATCGTGAGTCCGGATTGGATGCGGTCTATCTCATGACCCGCGGCAGCGGCTACAACTTAGGTGGAGGTGCCCACCATCCACACCAGGCCGCTGGCTTTGGCTCGCTCGTGGCACAGGCCGAGCACTGTTCGCCGCTCGTCGTTGTCCATGCGGCTCCAGCGGGTGATTTCATCCACGGTACGCTGGCAGCCGGTGCAGATGTCGTCCTCATCCAGGGCACAGATGCTGACGCAGGGTGAGGCAACCGGGCGCTCGGTGCTGGTCATTGATCTTGCTCGACCAGGTCGCGGGCGTAGCGCTGGGCGTTATGCACATAGTGTGCGGCACTGGCCTCGAGCATTTTCTTTTGCGGCTCGGTCAGTTCGCGCACCACTTTGCCGGGCGAGCCCATCACCAGCGAGCCATCGGGAATTTCCTTGCCTTCGCCAATCAGCGAATTGGCGCCGATGATGCAGTTTTTGCCGATTTTGGCCCCATTGAGGATCACCGCATTGATGCCGATCAGGCTGTAATCGCCCACGGTACAGCCATGCAGCATGGCGTTGTGGCCGATGGTGACGCCAGTGCCGATGGTCAGCGGGTAGCCCATATCGGTGTGCATCACCGTGCCATCCTGCACATTGCTGTTCTTGCCGATCAGGATCAGTTCGTTGTCGCCACGCAACACCGCGTTGAACCAGACATTGGCGCCCTCCTCCAGCTTGACCTTGCCCACCAGGGTGGCGTTCGGGGCAACCCAACTTTGCGGGTGGGTTTCAACTCGGGCGTCGCCCAGGCGGTATTTCATTTTCTTATCCTCAGGGCTCAGGCGGCCGCGGGTTCATGCCATACGGGCGATGGCGTCAACTATTGATGGAACTCTTGGGCGGGTGATGCAGGCTTATTTTTGCGTCATACAGCAGATTGATCAGTTCGACGATCATGATCGCCGTCAACCCCCAGATCTTGTACTCGCCAAAACGATAACTGGGCACATACCAACTGCGGCCCTGATAGTCGATGCGATGGGTGTGCTCGCGCGGGTCCTGGCGGAAGAACTCCAGCGGCACGCTGAACACCGCGGCAATCTCGGCGTCGTTGGCCAGGTACTCGACATAATCGGGAATGACCCCGACATAGGGCGTGACCTTGATGCCGTGCAGGGAAATCAGCGGGCTCAAAGGGCCAATGACTTCTACCAGGCCGGGGGGCAGGCCGATCTCCTCTTGCGCCTCGCGCAGTGCGGTGAAGATCAGGTCGGGGTCTTCCGGGTCACGCCGGCCACCGGGAAACGCCACTTCACCGCCATGGGTCGAGAGCCCGCTGGCACGCAGGGTCAGCACCAGTTCCGGCTCGTCGCTGCGGGTAATGGGCACCAGCACCGCCGCCTCCGGAAAGCGGCGATCAGTCTCCAATGTTCGTGGCGTATGGTTGGTTACCCGATGAAGTAGCTCGTCCAGCATGAGTCATCTCGATCTGTTGGCTACCGTGCATCATGCACCAATCCCGGCATCGGCCCAACCCCCGGCCCCAGGCATGTCGCTTAACGACAACTTGCCGACAAACTGGCCGCACGCCAAGATAGGCCCAGCCTTTTCGGAAGCCCAGCATGAAATTTTGCAGCCAGTGCGGTAAACCGGTAAACCAGCGTATTCCCGAAGGTGATTCACGCCTGCGGTTTGTCTGCGACCACTGCCAAACCATCCACTACCAAAACCCCAATATCGTCGCCGGCTGCGTGCCGACCTGGGGCACCCAGGTGCTGTTGTGTCGCCGCGCCATCGAGCCACGCCGTGGTTACTGGACGCTGCCTGCAGGCTTTATGGAAAACGGCGAGACCATCGAACAGGCCGCCATCCGCGAAACCGCCGAAGAAGCCTGCGCGCGGGTCCGCAACCTGAATATCTACACCCTGATCGACGTGCCCCATATCAGCCAGGTGCATGTGTTTTTTCGCGCGGAACTGGTGGACCTGGACTTTGCCGCCGGTGAAGAGAGCCTGGAAGTGCGCTTATTCGAAGAGTCGGAGATCCCTTGGTCCGAGCTGGCTTTCCGCACGGTCGGGCGTACCTTAGAATGCTTCTTCGCTGACCGGCGCACCGAGGATTTTCCTGTGCGCTCCGAGTCGATTCCACCACTCGCTCAGCCTGCCATCACGTAAAACCTGTTCACCATCTTGCGAGCGACGCTCAGGCCAGACAAAAAATGGCTGAGAACGCGGAAGTTAGGCCGCTAAATGAGCATTTCGAAGCCATTTTTAGCGCCGCATGAGCCAAGCGCAGTAAATCGCGAACAGGTTCTTAAACAATAAAACGTACGCAGCACCGGCGTACGCCTAGGGATATCGTTTCAATGCGCTGGTTGCTTGCCCTTCTCTGCTTGTCGCTCACTGTTGTATCCCAAGCCTCTACGGTAGAAACCCTAGACGGCAAGATCATCGAAAAAGTCCTGGTTCTCAAATCCGCCCACCAACTGCAACTGATCAACGACGGCAAACCGCTCAAGACCTATCGCATTTCCCTGGGCAAGCAGCCCAAGGGGCCAAAACTGATGGAAGGCGATAAACGTACGCCGGAAGGTTTCTACTGGCTCGACTGGCGCAAGACCAGCGACCGCTTCAACCTGGCAATGCACATCTCCTACCCGAACATCAGCGACTCCGCCCGCTCACGTCGCGAAGGCGTGCCACCGGGCAGCATGATCATGATCCACGGCACGCCGGACAGCGAAGACTACCCTGAACAGTTCTTCCACACCCTGGACTGGACCGATGGCTGCATCGCCATGCGCAACGTCGATATGCGAGAAGTCTGGGGCCTGGTCAAAGACGGCACCATGATAGAAATCCGCCCTTAATTCCCCTCTCGCCAAAAATATTTTCACCCCCCTCCGCTTCCCCAGTGCACGCATACCACTTGACGACCCGCAATGGGTCGCCACCTGAGGTTCTGGCCAACAGAGCCAGACCTACCTAATACCACTTCAATCATTTACTCTCAAAACAACCCCAAAAGTGCCGAATTCACGCCACCAAAAGCTGACCAGTGGCGTTGACATGGTATCTAAGTGGTATTAGTTTTTCGGCATTACCGGGCGACAACAATCTAATAACCGCATCGGAAAACCTCTCAAATGAATCACCTTCTGACCCTACGCCCCGACGACTCCCAGCCGACTCCGCTGTACCTGCAACTGGCGCGCAATCTGGAAGCGGCGATCCATGCCGGCCAGTGGAAAGCCGAGCAGGCACTGCCTTCGGAGCGCAACCTCAGCGAACTGCTGGGCATCTCCCGGGTTACCGCGCGCAAAGCCCTGGAAGTGCTCTTTGAGCAAGGCCTGATCCGCCGTAGCCAGGGCTCGGGCACCTTCATCACCCCGCGCCTGGAACAGCCACTGTCCAGGCTCTCGGGCTTCAGTGAAATGCTCCGCCTGAAAGGCTTTATCCCCGGTTCTCAATGGCTGGAACGCACCATCACCCCGCCCACCCATGAAGAACTGATCCGCCTCGGCCTGTCGCCCAACGACAAGGTGGCGCGGCTCAAGCGCCTGCGCAAAGCCGACGACACCGTCATGGCCATCGAGATGAGCACCTTGCCGGCCAGCATCATCGCCCACCCCGAAGCGGTCGGAGACTCGCTCTATGAATACCTCGACGGCATCGGCCGGCCGGTGATGCGCGCGTTGCAGCACATCCAGGCGATCAACGCCTCGGACGAGTTCGCCGCGCTGGTGGGCATCGCCCCCGGCACCGCCATGCTGCTGATGACCCGGGTCGGCTACCTGGAAGACAACACGCCGATCGAGGTCACCGACACCTATTGCCGCAACGACTACTACGACTTCGTCGCCGAACTGCGGCGCTGAACCCACCCCCTGGAGCCAGAGAAACGCCCATGTCCGAAGACAACATCCTCACGCCCCAAGGCTGGGTCCGCGGCCGCCTGATCCACCAGGACGGCAAGGTCACCGCCATCGAAGGCAGCCCCTGCGACCCGGCGGACAACGACCTGCCCTATCTGCTGCCGGGCTTTATCGACTTGCATGTGCATGGCGGTGGCGGCAAGGACGTGATGCAGGGCCGCGAAGCCTTCGAGACCATCACCCGCACCCATGTGCGTTTCGGCACCACCTCGCTGCTGACCACCACCATGACCGCACCCAGCGCGGAAATCCGCCAGGTCCTGGCGCAACTGGGCAGCTATGCCGAGCAGCGCCCTCAGGGTTCGGCCCGCGTATTGGGCGTGCACCTGGAGGGCCCCTATATCAACCCCGGAAAACTTGGGGCACAACCCAACTTCGCCCACACCGCGCTGCTGGCGGAAGTTGAGCAATACCTGGCGCTGGCGCCGATCCGGGTGATCACCATCGCCCCGGAAATCGCCGGCCACGACGAGCTGATTCGCAAGCTCAGCGCCCGCGGCGTGCGCATGCAGATTGGCCATACCCTGGGCAGCTACGAGGAAGGGGTGGCCGCCCTCGCCGCCGGGGCCACCAGCTTCACCCACCTGTACAACGCCATGAGCCCGCTGCATCACCGCGAGCCGGGGATCGTCGGCGCGGCCCTGGCCCACGCCCAATATGCCGAGCTGATTCCGGACCTGCTGCACGTGCACCCCGGAGCGATCCGTGTGGCCCTGCGCTCAATCCCGTGCCTGTACTGCGTCACCGACTCCACCGCTGCCGCTGGCATGCCCGACGGCGAATATCAACTGGGCAGCCACACCGTCACCAAGTGCCTGGGCGGTGTGCGCCTGGCGGACGGCACCCTGGCCGGCAGCACCCTGACCATGGATCAGGCCCTGCGCAACCTGGTGAAGATCGGCCTGCCCCTGGCCGAAGCCTCGCAGCGGCTGTCGCAATTTCCCGCCGATTACCTCGGCATCCCTGAACGCGGCCGCCTGCAACCTGGCAGCTGGGCCGACAGCGTGCGCCTGGATCGCGCACTCACACTGACCGCCGTCATGGTCGAAGGAGAAGACATTGACTTCCAAAATGCTTGAAGAGGCGCTGTCCTCGCACCTGGCCACAAGCAGCCAGTTGCAACACCTGGACCCGGCGCTGATCGAAGTCGCCGGCCGCCTGCGACGCCAGCCACCACAGGTGGCGATGACCGTGGCCCGGGGTAGCTCCGACCACGCCGCCAGCTACTTCGCCTACCTGGCCATGCAACAAGTGGGGATTCCGGTGGCCTCACTGCCGATGTCAGTGGTCACCATGCAGCAGGCGCCTCTGCGAGTCAGCGGCCAGGCAGTGTTCGCCTTCTCGCAATCGGGGCAGAGCCCGGACCTGGTGAACAGCGTTCGCCTGCTGCGCAAGCGTGGCGCCCTCAGCGTGGCCATGGTCAACACGCAAAACAGCCCGCTGGAAGCCGCCAGCGAATTCTCCCTGCCGCTGTATGCCGGCACCGAACAGAGCGTGGCCGCTACCAAGAGTTTTATCGCCACCCTCAGCGCCAGTGCACGCCTGATCGCCCACTGGAATGATGACGCTCACCTACTGGAGGCCGGCCGGGCCCTGCCCGAAGGCCTGCAACAGGCGGCGACCCAGGACTGGCACCAGGCAGTCAACGCCCTGCGCGATTGCCAGCGGCTGATGGTGATCGGTCGCGGGGCAGGGTTTGCCATCGCCCAGGAAGCCGCGCTCAAGCTCAAGGAAACCTCGGCCATCCAGGCCGAAGCCTTCAGCAGCGCCGAAGTCCGTCACGGCCCGATGGCGCTGATCGACCACGACTACCCCTTGCTGGTATTCGCGCCTCGTGGCGCCGAACAGGGCGGCCTGCTGAGCCTGGCGGCAGACATGCGCCAACGCGGCGCCAAAGTGCTGCTGGCGGCTCCCGACGACATTGGTGAACGGGACCTGACCCTGAGTCGGGCCGAGCACCCGGCCCTGGATCCGATCCTGGCCATCCAGAGCTTCTATGTCATGGCAGCCGGTCTCGCCGAGGCCCGCAGCATGGACCCCGACCAACCGCGCCACTTGAGCAAAGTGACCCGCACTCACTAAGCCCCATCGCCAACGAGTACCGCGCCATGCACAACAACAATAACGAGCTGACGCTCAGTGCCCCCTTGAGCGGCCCCGTACTGCCACTGCGCAACGTGCCCGACCCGGTGTTCGCCAGCGGCGCCATGGGCGACGGCATCGCCATCGACCCCCTCAACGACACCCTGCACGCCCCCTGCGCCGGCCAGGTGATCCAGGTGGCCCGCACCGGCCACGCCGTCACATTGCGTGCCGCCAATGGCGCCGAACTGCTGTTGCACCTGGGCCTGGACACCGTCGAACTGCAAGGCGAGGGTTTTGTCCTGCTGGTGGAAGAAGGCCAGCAAGTGCATGCCGGCCAGCCTTTGCTGCGGGTCGACCTGGACCACGTGGCACAGCACTGCCGGAGCCTGATCAGCCTGTTGATCCTGACCAATGGCGAAGGTTTCGACCTGCGCCCACTGACGTTGGCTGCGGTCAAGGTCGGCGACCCGTTGCTGCACATCACCCGACGCGCCGACGCCGGTGTACGGCCAGCGCAACAGGACGCATCCCACCAACAGGCCAGCGCCCGGATCAAGGTCGCCCATCGTGGCGGCCTGCATGCCCGCCCCGCGGCCCTGGTACGCCAGACCGCCCTGAGCTTCAGCAGCCATTCGCAGCTCACCTTCAAGGACAAGAGTGCGCCCTGTTCCAGCCTGATCGCCCTGATGAGCCTGGGTATCGGTGAGCAGGACGAGGTGCTGGTCAGCTCACAGGGCACCGATTGCCAGGCGGCCTTGCAGTCGTTGCTCAAGACCCTCGCCACCCCCATGGCGGCAGATGCCCACACCGCAGCACCCGCGCCGACCAGGATGGCCCAACGCCCCACGGAAGACGGCGTGCTGCATGGGGTGTGCGCCGCTCCCGGACTGGTCTGCGGACCACTGGTGCGACTCGACGCCAGGGTCCTGGCAGAAGACCACGGTCAGCATCAACCCGAGCCCCAGCGGCAAGCGCTGAACAGCGCCCTGGATCAGGTGCGCAACGACATCCGCCACACACTGGAGCAGGCCAGGCAGCGCCGAGACCAGCAGGAGCAGGACATCTTCAACGCCCACCTGGCGCTGCTTGAAGACCCGATCCTGCTGGAGGCCGCCGACGCCAGCATCGCCCAAGGCCGCGCTGCCACTCATGCCTGGAGCGCCGCCATTGCCGAGCAATGCCAGGTTTTGCGCCAATTGGGCAGCCCGTTGCTGGCCGAACGCGCCAATGACTTGCGCGACCTGCAACAGCGCGTATTGCGCGCCCTGCTGGGGGAGGCCTGGCACTACGAGTTACCGCCCGGAGCGATAGTCGCGGCCGAGGAGCTGACCCCCTCCGATCTTCTGCAACTGAGCGCCCAGGGCGTGGCCGGGCTGTGCATGGCGGCCGGCGGTGCCACTTCCCATGTCGCGATCCTCGCCCGAGGCAAAGGCCTGCCCTGCCTGGTCGCCCTGGGCCAGGAGGTGCTGGCCATCGACGTGGGCCGCCAAGTGGTACTGGATGCCCATGGCGGATGCCTGGAACTGGCTCCTAGCCCGCAGCGTATCCAACACGTGCAACAGGCCGCCGAAACACAGCGCCAGCGTCACGCCCGGCAACAGCTGCGGGCCCATGAACCGGCCCTGACCCAGGACGGCCGGCAGATCGAGGTGGCGGCCAATGTCGCCTCCAGTGAAGAAGCCCGCGACGCTCACTTGAGGGGCGCCGATGGCGTCGGCCTGCTGCGCACCGAGTTCCTGTTCGTCGATCGCCACACGGCCCCGGATCAAGCGGAACAGCGCCAAGCCTACCAAGCAGTACTGGATGCCATGGGCGACAAACCGGTGATCATCCGCACCATCGACGTCGGCGGCGACAAGCAACTGGATTACCTGCCCCTGCCGGCGGAAGCCAACCCGGTGCTCGGACTGCGTGGTATCCGCCTGGCCCAGGCACGCCCGGAACTGCTGGACCTGCAATTGCGGGCGCTGCTCCAGGTGACTCCGACGCAACGCTGCCGGGTCATGCTGCCCATGGTCACCGAAGTCGCCGAGCTGCTGCACATCCGCCAGCGCCTGGACCAATTGGCCGCCGAACTGGGCCTGACCCAGCGCCCGCAACTGGGGGTCATGATCGAAGTGCCAGCTGCTGCGTTGATGGCTGAACAGTTGGCGCTGCACGCCGACTTCCTGTCCATCGGCACCAACGACCTGTCCCAGTACACCCTGGCCATGGACCGCGATCACGCTGGGCTGGCCGCACGGGTCGATGCCCTGCACCCCGCCCTGCTGCGACTGATCGCCCAGACCTGTGCCGGGGCCCAGCGCCATGGGCGCTGGGTCGGGGTCTGCGGCGCCCTGGCCTCCGATCCCCTGGCCACCCCGGTGCTGATCGGCCTTGGAGTCAGCGAACTGTCGGTGAGCCCGCCGCAAGTGGGAGAGATCAAGGACCGGGTTCGCCAGCTGGACGCAGCTCAATGTCGGCGCCTCAGCCAATCGCTGCTCAACCTCCCCGGTGCCGCCGCCGTCCGCCAGGCCTGCGCGCAACTTTGGCCTCTGCACTCATAACAAGAACCCCAGGAGAGACGCCATGTACCAGTATTTCATCGAGGGCCTGCAACGCCTCGGCCGGGCGCTGATGCTGCCCATCGCCATTCTGCCCATTGCCGGCCTGCTGCTGCGCCTGGGGGATACCGACCTGCTGAACATCGCCATCGTCCACGACGCCGGGCAGTCGATTTTCGGCAACCTGGCGCTGATCTTCGCCATCGGCATCGCGGTGGGCTTTGCCAAGGACAACAACGGCACCGCCGGCCTGGCTGGGGCCATCGGTTACCTGGTAATGATCTCGACCCTCAAGGTGCTGGACGCCAGTATCAACATGGGCATGCTCGCCGGGATCATCAGCGGCCTGATGGCCGGGGCGCTGTACAACCGCTTCAAGGACATCAAGCTGCCGGAGTACCTGGCGTTCTTCGGTGGCCGGCGTTTCGTGCCCATCGCCACCGGCTTCACCGCCGTCGGCCTGGGGGTGGTGTTCGGCCTGATCTGGCCGCCGATCCAGCACGGCATCAACAGCTTCGGTCAACTGCTGATGGAAAGTGGCAGCTTAGGCGCCTTCGTCTTCGGCGTGTTCAACCGCCTGCTGATCATCACCGGGCTGCACCACATCCTCAACAACATGGCCTGGTTCATCTTCGGCAGCTTCACCGACCCGAGCACCGGCGCAGTGGTCACCGGCGACCTGAGCCGCTACTTCGCCGGCGACCCCAAAGGCGGCCAGTTCATGACCGGGATGTTCCCGATGATGCTGTTCGGCCTACCCGCCGCCTGCCTGGCGATGTACCGCAACGTTGCCCCGGAACGACGCAAGGTCATGGGCGGGATCTTCCTCTCCATGGCCCTGACCTCGTTCCTCACCGGGGTCACCGAGCCGATCGAGTTCGCCTTCATGTTCCTCGCACCGCTGCTGTACCTGGTACATGCCCTGCTCACCGGCCTGGCCATGGCCCTGACCAATCTGCTGAACATCCACCTGGGCTTCACCTTCTCCGGCGGTGCCATCGACATGGCCCTGGGCTGGGGGCGGTCGACCAATGGCTGGAAGGTGTTTCCCGTGGGCCTGCTGTACGCGGTGGTGTACTACCTGGTGTTCGATTTCTGCATCCGGCGCTTCAACCTGAAGACTCCGGGGCGCGAGGACGGCCCGTCGAACGAGAAGGCCGAGCTCAGTGTCGAGCAGCGCGCCACGGCCTATATCAAGGCACTGGGCGGCGCGAGCAACCTGATCACCGTCGGCGCCTGCACCACTCGCCTGCGCCTGGAGCTGGCGGATCGCGACCTGGCTTCAGACAGCGAGCTGAAGGCCCTCGGCGCCATGGCGGTGGTACGCCCCGGCAAGGGCGGCAGTTTGCAGGTGGTGGTCGGGCCGATGGCCGATAGCATTGCTGACGAGATCCGCCTGGCGTCGCCCGCTTCAGTCAGCGCCGCAGTGACGGTGGAAGATGCGCAAGAGATATCGCAGATCGACATTTCCACACAGCAAGCGCAGCAGTGGCTCAACGCCCTGGGTGGCCGGGACAACTTGCTGCGCATGGATTGCGTGGCCCTGACCCGCTTGCGGGTGCAACTGAGCGACAGCCGCAGCCTGTCGGAGTCGGCGCTCAAAGGGCTGGGTTGCCAGGGTACGCGACGGCTGGACGGTGATGTCTGGCATGTATTGATTGGTGAGAAGGCACAGGGATTAAGGTCGGCGCTGGAGCCCCTGCTGCACCGGGAGGCCAGTGCAGGCGCCTGAGGACGGTCGCCGGCGAGCAAGCACAAAAAACCCGCTGACCTTTACCGGTTCAGCGGGCTTTTTTTGCAGTGGCGAGCCTAGAAGTCTTCCAGGCGCCAGACCTCATAGGCCGGCGTTTCGTAGGGATGGCTCTGTTTCAGGGCCATCACCACCGAACGGATCAGCTCATCGGCCACCACCAGCTCAACCTTCCACTCCTCGACCTGCTCGACCTGGCCGGTTTGCCCGAGAAACGGCTGGCTGCCGTCCAACGGGCGAAACTGACCCTGGCCCAGCACCTGCCAGGCGCAGTGGTCGTAGGCGCCGATCCGTCCACCACCGGCGGCGAATACAGCGCTCTTGACCACATCCACATGGCTGGGAGGAACGAAAAAGCTGAGCTTGTACATGCCCCTTAGTTCACCCAGACCCGAGCGTTACGGAACATGCGCATCCACGCCGCATCTTCGTTCCACTCTTCTGGACGCCAGGAGTTCTGTACCGCGCGGAACACCCGCTCCGGGTGCGGCATCATGATGGTGACGCGGCCGTCGCGGCTGGTGAGGCCAGTGATCCCGCGCGGCGAGCCGTTCGGGTTGGCCGGGTAGCTTTCGGTGACCTTGCCGTGGTTGTCGACGAAACGCAGGGCCACGCAACCGGACAGATCGGCTTCGAGCAGCGCGTCTTCGTTGGCGAACTCGGCATGGCCTTCACCGTGGGCGATGGCGATTGGCATGCGCGAACCGGCCATGCCCTGCAGGAAGATCGAATTCGACTTCTGCACTTCGACCATGGCCACACGGGCTTCAAACTGCTCGGACCGGTTGCGCACGAAGTGCGGCCAGAACTCGCTGCCTGGGATGAGTTCGTGCAGGTTGGACATCATCTGGCAACCGTTGCACACACCCAGGGTGAAGCTGTCGGTACGCTCGAAGAAGCCCTGGAAGGCGTCCCGCGCGCGGCTGTTGAACAGCGCCGACTTGGCCCAGCCTTCACCGGCACCCAATACGTCGCCGTAGGAGAATCCGCCGCAAGCGACCATGCCCTTGAAGTCGTTCAGGTCGACACGCCCAGCAAGGATATCGCTCATGTGCACGTCAATCGCGTTGAAGCCTGCACGGTCGAAGGCCGCAGCCATTTCTACTTGGCCGTTGACGCCTTGTTCACGCAGCACCGCCACTTGAGGACGAATGCCCTTCTTGATGTAAGGCGCGGCGACATCCTGGTTGACGTCGAAGGCGAGCTTGACGCTCAGACCCGGGTTGTCTTCTTCCAGCAGCACGTCGAACTCTTGCTCGGCGCAATCGGCGTTATCCCGCAGGCGCTGGATCTGGTAGCTGGTTTCCGCCCACTGGCGTTGCAGCAGACGACGCTGGCCGGAGAACACGGTGTCGCCATTGAAGGTGATGCTGACTTCGCCGTTGTTCAGCGGCTGGCCGATGACCGACACGCAGTCGCCCAGGCCGGCAGCGCTGAACTGTGCCAGTACGTCTGGCGTGGCGTCCTGGCGCACCTGGATCACGGCGCCCAACTCTTCGTTGAACAGGATCGCGGCGATGTCAGCCGAGGTTTCAGCCACGCCGTCGAGGTTCAGGCTCAAGCCGCAGTGACCGGCAAAGGCCATTTCCACGGCGCTGGTCAGCAAACCACCGTCGGAACGGTCGTGGTAGGCCAGCAGGTGACCGTCGGCGTTGAGGCCCTGGATCACCGCGAAGAAGGCTTTGAGGTCTTCGGCATCATCGACGTCCGGCGCCTGCTTGCCGAGCTTGCCGTGAACCTGGGCCAGGATCGAGGCGCCCATGCGGTTCTGGCCACGGCCGAGGTCGATCAGGATCAGGTCGGTGATGCCCTTGTCCATGCGCAGCACGGGGGTCAGGGTCTTGCGGATATCTGCCACGGGCGCGAAGCCGGTGACGATCAGCGACAGCGGCGAGGTCACGCTCTTGTCGACGCCCTCGTCGCTCCAGCGAGTGGCCATGGACATCGAGTCCTTGCCCACCGGAATGGTGATCCCCAGCTCCGGGCACAGCTCCATGCCGACCGCTTTCACGGTGTCGTACAGGCGCGCATCTTCACCCGGGTGGCCGGCAGCGGACATCCAGTTGGCCGACAGCTTGATGTCGGAGATTTTCTCGATGCGCGACGCCGCGATGTTGGTCAGGGTTTCGCCAATGGCCATGCGCCCGGACGCCGGAGCGTCCAGCAGGGCCAGCGGTGTACGCTCGCCCATGGCCATGGCTTCACCGGTGTAGACGTCGAAGCTGGTGGCAGTGACGGCCACGTCAGCCACGGGGACCTGCCACGGGCCGACCATCTGGTCGCGGGCAACCAGACCGGTGATGGTGCGGTCGCCAATGGTGATCAGGAAGCTTTTGCTGGCCACGGCCGGGTGGTGCAGGACACGCTCCACGCAGTCGTCGATGGACAGGCTGCTCGGGTCGAAATCATCGCCCAGCTCAGTCTCGCGAACCGCCGAACGGTGCATGCGCGGGGCTTTGCCCAGCAGCACTTCGAGGGGCATGTCCACCGGGCTGTTGCCGAAGTGGCTGTCGGTAACCGTCAGCTGCGGCTCGGCGGTGGCTTCGCCCACTACGGCGAACGGGCAGCGCTCGCGCTCGCAGATCGCCTGGAAGCGATCGAAATCTTCAGCGCCAACGGCCAGGACATAACGCTCCTGGGATTCGTTGGACCAGATTTCATGCGGGGCCATACCCGGTTCGTCATTGGGAATATTGCGCAGTTCGAAACGACCGCCACGGTCGCCATCGTTGACCAGCTCCGGGAAGGCGTTGGACAAACCGCCCGCCCCGACGTCATGGATAAAGCTGATCGGGTTCTTGTCACCCAACTGCCAGCAACGGTCGATGACTTCCTGGCAACGGCGTTCCATTTCCGGGTTTTCGCGCTGTACCGAGGCAAAATCCAGGTCAGCCGAGCTGGTGCCGGTGGCCATCGAGGACGCGGCGCCGCCGCCCAGGCCGATCAGCATGGCCGGGCCACCGAGCACGATCAGCTTGGAGCCGACGGTGATCTCGCCTTTCTGTACGTGTTCGGCACGGATGTTACCCATGCCGCCGGCCAGCATGATCGGCTTGTGGTAGCCACGAACCTCATCGCCACGCGGGGTGGTGATGGATTGTTCGAAGGTCCGGAAGTAGCCGGTCAGGGCTGGACGGCCGAATTCGTTGTTGAACGCGGCGCCGCCCAGCGGGCCTTCGATCATGATGTCCAACGCGGTGACGATGCGCTCGGGCTTGCCGTACGGCACTTCCCACGGCTGCTCGAAACCCGGGATCTGCAGGTTGGATACGGTGAAACCGGTCAGGCCAGCCTTGGGCTTGGCGCCACGACCGGTCGCGCCTTCGTCACGGATCTCGCCACCGGAACCGGTGGATGCGCCCGGGAACGGGGCGATCGCGGTCGGATGGTTGTGGGTCTCGACCTTCATCAGGATATGCACCGGCTCCTGGACCGCGCCGTACTGGCGGGTCTCAGGGTCCGGGAAGAAACGGCCGGCGACGTTGCCGACGATCACCGAGGCGTTGTCCTTATAAGCCGACAGAACGCCTTCGCTGTGCATCACGTAGGTGTTCTTGATCATGCCGAACAGGCTCTTGTCCTGGCTCTGGCCGTCGATGTCCCAGCTGGCATTGAAGATCTTGTGCCGGCAATGCTCGGAGTTGGCCTGGGCGAACATCATCAGTTCGATGTCGTGCGGGTTGCGCTTGAGGCCCTGGAAGGCACTCATCAGGTAATCGATTTCGTCTTCGGCCAGGGCCAGGCCCAGTTCGCGGTTGGCGCTTTCCAGCGCCTCGCGGCCACCGCCGAGGATATCGATGGCGGTCAACGGCTTGGGCGTGGCATGGCTGAACAGGCCGGCAGCCTGTTCCAGGTTGCCCAGGACGATCTGGGTCATGCGGTCGTGCAGCACGTCGGCGATCTGTTGCGCCTGGACGTCGCTGAACTCACCGGCCACGTAGAACGCAATACCGCGCTCCAGGCGCTGGATTTTTGCCAGGCCGCAGTTACGGGCGATATCACTGGCCTTGCTCGACCATGGCGAGATGGTGCCAAACCGCGGCAGCACCAGGAACAGGCGGCCGGTCGGTTCTTGAACCGGTACGCTTGGACCGTACTTCAGAAGGCGCGCAAGCACCTGCTGTTCGTCGCCGGTCAGGTCGCCGGTGACTTCGGCGAAGTGAGCGAATTCAGCATACAAGCCACTGACAGCCGGGACAGATCGGCTCAGTTGCTCAAGGAGTTTGCTGTGGCGAAAGGCAGAAAGGGCAGGAGCGCCGCGCAGGATCAACATCTTCGGGACAGCCTCGGGAAGGGGTGTGCTTTGAGGCCGTGCATTCTAGCCTAAAGCGCCCGCCACGGCACCCGAAACGCTACGCGAGACTGTGGCCAGACGTCGGCCCAGGGGCCGCAGGCTATAACAAAGCGGCATCAGGCCCATTCAGAAGGGTTATTTTAAGCGTCACATTGAGCAGCGAGCCGCCATTCACAAGGGTTCCAGCGCAGGCGGCGAATCTCTAGCAGACAAGCCCTTATCTGTCGAGATATGGCGGCCGTGGTCCTTTGCGTATACTGCGCAAATGTTTTCCCCTATGGCTTTACGTCCGCGCTGTGCCAAATGGCTCATCGCAACCGGACTCTTCCTGATGCTCGGCGCCTGTGTTGAAAAACCCAGCACCCTGGAGCGTATAAAGGAGGATGGTGTGCTGCGGGTGGTCACCCGTAACAGCCCGGCCACCTACTTTCAGGATCGCAATGGCGAAACCGGCTTCGAATACGAGCTGGTGAAACGCTTCGCCGACGATCTGGGGGTGGAGCTCAAGATCGAAACTGCCGACAACCTCGACGACCTTTTTGACCAGTTGGGTAAACCTAACGGCCCCGTGCTGGCTGCTGCCGGTCTGGTCAGCAGCGAGAAACGCCAGCAACAAGTCAGGTTTTCCCATCCTTACCTTGAAGTCACCCCACAGATCATCTATCGCAACGGCCAGTCCCGGCCGACCAATGCCGCCGACCTGGTGGGCAAGCACATCATGGTGCTCAAGGGCAGCACCCACGCCGAGCAGTTGGCCGATCTGAAGCTGAAGTACCCCGGCATTGAATACGAAGAATCGGACGCGGTGGAGGTGGTCGACCTGTTGCGCATGGTCGACGAAGGGCAAATCGACCTGACCCTGGTCGACTCCAACGAAGTGGCGATGAACCAGGTGTACTTTCCCAATGTGCGCGTGGCCTTCGACCTCGGCGACGCCAGCAACCAGAGCTGGGCCGTGGCCGCCGGCGAAGACAACAGCCTGCTCAACGAGATCAACGCCTACCTCGACAAGGTGCAGAAGAACGGCACCCTGCAGCGCCTGAAAGATCGCTACTACGGGCACGTGGACGTTCTGGGCTACGTGGGCGCCTACACCTTTGCCCAGCACCTGCAGCAGCGCCTGCCCAAATACGAGAAGCACTTCAAGGCCTCGGCCAAGCTGGAGAAAGTCGACTGGCGCCTGCTGGCAGCCGTCGGCTACCAGGAATCCATGTGGCAGCCTGCGGTGACGTCCAAGACCGGTGTGCGCGGCCTGATGATGCTGACGCAAAACACCGCCCAGGCCATGGGCGTATCCAACCGCCTGGACCCCAAGCAGAGCATCAGCGGCGGGGCCAAGTACCTGGCCTATATCAAGGAACAACTGGACAACAAGATCGAGGAGCCGGATCGCACCTGGTTCGCCCTCGCCGCCTATAACGTCGGCACCGGCCACCTGGACGACGCGCGCAAGCTGGCAGAGAAAGAGGGGCTCAACCCCAACAAGTGGCTGGACGTGAAGAAAATGCTGCCACGACTGTCGCAGAAACAGTGGTACAGCAAGACCCGCTACGGCTACGCCCGGGGCGGTGAGCCCGTGCATTTTGTGGCCAACATCCGGCGCTACTACGACATCCTGACCTGGGTCACGCAGCCGCAACTGGAAGGCGACCAGGTGGCCGAAGGCAACCTGCACGTGCCCGGCGTCGACAAGACCAAGCCCCCGGCGGAAAACCCACCGCTCTAACGCCGCACGCTAAATACTCCCTGTCGCCGCTGCCGAGCCCGCGAGACTGCGCCGGCCTTCCGTCTGTCTGACACACCAAAGCGCCTGTGACGGCCAGCGTCCGAAAGCGGCCCGAGCCTATCGGCAGCGGTTACAGAGTTGGGTCAGGCTTTGGCGGCAGCCAGGATCAGGGCCTTCATTTCCGCCACGGCGCCTTTGAAGCCGACGAACAAGGCATGGGCCACCAGGGCGTGACCGATGTTCAGTTCGTTGATGCCCTTGATTGCCGCTACCGCCTCGACGTTGTGGTAATGCAAGCCGTGGCCGGCGTTGACAATCAGCCCTTGAGCCAAGCCAATTGCCACGCCCTCAGCCACGCGCTGCAGCTCTTGCGCGACCTCGGTTGGGGTTTGCGCATCGGCGTAGCGCCCGGTGTGCAGCTCAATAGCCGGGGCGCCGACACGGCGGGAGGCTTCGATCTGCCGCTCATCCGCATCGATGAACAACGACACTTCGGCGCCGGTTTTCGCCAGGCGCTCGACTGCCGCCTTAATCCGCGCTTCCTGGCCCGCGACATCCAGACCGCCTTCGGTGGTCAGTTCCTGGCGGGTTTCCGGGACCAGGCAGATGTGCGCCGGACGGATGCGTTCGGCGAACGCCATCATTTCCTCGGTCACGCCCATCTCGAAGTTCATGCGGGTCTGCAGCACATCCTTGAGCAGCACGACATCGCGCTCCTGGATATGCCGCCGGTCTTCGCGCAGGTGCACGGTGATGCCGTCAGCGCCCGCCTCTTCTGCATCCAGCGCAGCCTTAACCGGGTCGGGATAACGGGTGCCCCGTGCCTGACGCAAAGTGGCGACGTGGTCGATGTTCACGCCAAGAAGAATGCGATTGCTGGTGGTCACGGAAGCGCTCCTGAATAAATGAAGATTCGGCGCACAGCATACGGGGTGATCAGGGCTTGCGAAACAACTCGCGACTGACCAATGGCCGGCCGCCCAGATGTACCGCCAGGGCCTGGCGCATCAAGCGCTTGGCGGCGGACAGCGCACCGGGGGCGCTCCAGTCGGCCTCGGCCATGGCCAGCAACTCGGTGCCGTTGAACAGCCCCGGCTGCAACAGGTAAACCTGTTCCAGCCCGGCATCCACCTGCAGGCGGTACAGGCCCTTGGCGTCTATCGGCTTGCCATGGATATCGCTGTCCAGGGCAAAGCCGTAGCCCAGGTCATCCAGCAGCCGCCATTCGAACGCCCGTAATAGGGGCTCCAGAGGACGCCCCTCGGCCAGGGCCAGCAAGGTCGCGGCATAGTGATCGAAGACCGCCGGATGGGGATCCTCGGCAGGCAACAGGCGAATCAGCAGCTCATTGAGGTAGAGCCCGCTGAACAGGGCCTCGCCATTGAGCCAGGTGGAGACGCCGGCACTTTCCATGCGCCCGACGTTCTTCAGCTCGCCGCGCCCACGAAACTCGACTTCCAGTGGCACGAATGGCCGGGCCAGGGTTCCGGCCTTGCCCCGCGCGCTGCGCAATACCGCGCGCAGCCGGCCTTGAGGCGTGAGGAAGTCGACCAAGGCACTGGTTTCGCGATAGGCGCGACTGTGCAGGACATAAGCGGGCCGACCGACGGGGGGCTGGGTAGACATCAGTGTCCGGTTCTCAGGTGAGAGAGGGTGAGGGAGCGCACTCCCCCACTCCAAGAGCCGGCGCTATTACAGGTCGCCGTAGCCCAGGGAACGCAGGGCGCGCTCGTCGTCGGACCAGCCGCCTTTGACCTTGACCCACAGGTTGAGCATGATTTTGGAGTCGAACAGCACTTCCATATCCTTGCGCGCCTCGGTGCCGATGCGCTTGATGCGCTCGCCCTTGTCACCAATGATGATTTTTTTCTGGCCATCGCGTTCGACGAGAATCAGGGCATGAATATGCAGGGTTTTCCCCTGCTGCTTGAACTCTTCGATTTCCACGGTGATCTGGTACGGCAGCTCGGCCCCCATCTGGCGCATGATCTTCTCGCGCACCAGTTCAGCGGCGAGGAAGCGGCTGCTGCGGTCGGTGATCTGGTCTTCAGGGAAGAAGTGATCGTTTTCCGGCAGGTGCTCGGCGATCACTCGCTCCAGCGCTTCGAGGTTGTGCCCGTGCTGGGCCGAGATCGGCATGATCTGCGCGTTCGGCAACTGCTCCTGCAACCAGGACAGGTGCGGCATCAGCTCAGCCTTGTCTTCAATGCGATCGGTCTTGTTCAGCGCGACGATCAGCGGGCCGGTCACGTACTGCACGCGTTCGAGGACCATCTGGTCTTCGTCAGTCCACTTGGTGCGATCAACCACGAAAATCACCACATCGACGTCTTTCAACGCCGCCGAAGCGGTCTTGTTCATGTAGCGGTTGAGGGCCTTCTCGCCGCCTTTGTGCATGCCGGGGGTGTCGACGTAGATCGCCTGCACAGCGCCCTCGGTCTTGATCCCGAGCATGTTGTGACGGGTGGTCTGCGGCTTGCGCGAGGTGATGGCCAGTTTCTGCCCAAGGATGTGGTTGAGCAGGGTCGATTTGCCCACGTTCGGGCGACCGACGATGGCGACATAGCCACAGCGTGTTGCAGTTGAATCAGTCATGGCCATTCTCCACGCCCAGGGCAATCAGTGCTGCAGCGGCCGCTACCTGTTCGGCAATACGACGGCTCACACCCTGACCTCGGCTTTTTTCATTCAGTAAGGTGATTTCACATTCGACGAAGAACGTCCGGCAATGGGGCTCACCCTGGATATCCACCACTTCGTAACGCGGCAGGTCGCAGGCACGCGATTGCAGGAATTCCTGCAGGCGGGTCTTGGGGTCTTTGTTGGTGTCGACCAGCGTCAGGCTGTCGAACTCGGAGGTCAGCCAGGCCAGCACGCGGTCGCGCGCTGCGTCCATGCCGGCATCCAGGTAGATCGCACCGATCAAGGCTTCCAGGGCATCGGCGAGGATCGATTCACGACGAAAACCGCCGCTCTTCAACTCGCCGGAGCCCAGGCGCAGGTATTCGCCCAGGTCGAAACCACGGGCCAGTACGGCCAGTGTTTCACCTTTCACCAGGCGCGCGCGCAAACGCGACAACTGGCCTTCGCGAGCCTGGGGGAAACGCTCGAACAGCGCCTCACCGGCCACGAAGTTGAGAATGGCGTCACCGAGGAATTCCAGGCGTTCATTGTTGCGCCCGGCAAAGCTGCGGTGAGTGAGGGCCAGGATCATCAGTTCCTGGTCCTTGAAGGTGTAGCCGAGCTGACGCTCGAGACGGCTCAAAGAAACGCTCACGGTTTACCCACGCTGAGTTCGTGGTCGAATTTCACCACCATAAGGAGGCACACAGTGCCTGTGGCAATTAACGCAGTGTTCAAATGCACATCCTGAATATCGTTGACTGCATGCTTCTGGCGCCTGGGCGATCTCGGTCGTTCGCCGTTATCCCCGCTCCAGAAAAGCATTCGGCGCTGTGTTCAACAGCGCCGTGGGTGTGATTACTTGATCAGGCCAACCCGCGAGAAATTCGGCAGGTGGCTGAGTTTCGGTTCGGGCCAGCTCATCCAGACTGCAAAGGCCTTGCCGACGATATTCTTGTCGGGAACCATGCCCAGCAAGTCTTTGGGAATGCTCGGGTCATCCCAGTAACGGCTGTCGTTGGAGTTGTCGCGGTTGTCGCCCATCATGAAGTAATGACCGGCGGGGACCACCCACTGACCATCGGTCGGGGCGTGGTAGCGACTCATCTCTTTGCGAATCAGATGCTCGACTTCGCCGAGTTTTTCCTTGTACAGCTCAGCACTGCCCAGGCTCCCAGGCTGCGAGCCCACCAACAGTTCAGCCACCGGCTGGCCATTGATGAACAGCTTCTTGTCGCTGGTGTAGCGCACTTCATCACCCGGCAGGCCGACTACACGCTTGATGTAGTTGACATTGGGGTCGCTTGGGTAGCGAAACACCATCACATCGCCGCGCTTCGGATCACCGACTTCGATGACTTTCTTATCGATCACCGGCAGGCGGATCCCGTAAGAAAACTTGTTCACCAGGATGAAGTCGCCCACATCCAGGGTTGGCATCATCGAGCCCGAAGGGATCTGGAACGGCTCCACCAGAAACGAACGCAGCACCAGGACGATGAACAGCACCGGAAAGAACGACTTGCCATATTCAACCAGCAAAGGCTCTTTGTTCAGTTTCTCGACCACCACTCCATCCGGCTCGCTGACGCTGCCCTGATAGTTGGCGATGGCGGCACGCCGACGTGGCGCCAGAAAGATCAGATCGAGCAACGCCAGGAAACCGCACACGGCGACAGCGATGACCAGCAACAGCGGGAAATTTAGTGACATAGGACCTAACTATCCAACCTGAGCACTGCAAGGAAGGCTTCTTGTGGAATTTCCACGTTACCCACTTGCTTCATGCGTTTTTTACCGGCCTTCTGCTTTTCCAACAGCTTGCGCTTACGGCTAACGTCACCGCCGTAGCATTTGGCCAATACGTTCTTTCTGAGAGCCTTGACGGAGGTCCGCGCAATGATCTGCCCGCCAATGGCGGCCTGGATCGCGACGTCGAACATCTGGCGCGGAATCAGTTCTTTCATCTTCTCGGTCAACTGGCGACCTTTGTAGTGCGCGTTATCCTTGTGCACGATCAGCGCCAGGGCATCGACCTTGTCACCGTTGATCAGCACATCCAGTTTCACCAGATTAGCCGACTGATAACGATCGAAATGGTAATCCAGCGAAGCATAGCCACGGCTGGTGGATTTGAGACGATCGAAGAAGTCCAGGACCACTTCGTTCATCGGCAAATCGTAGGTCACCTGGACCTGGGTGCCGAGGAACAGCATGTCGTGCTGCACGCCACGCTTTTCGATACATAGGGTAATGACGTTGCCCAGGTGCTCTTGCGGCACAAGAATATTGGCACGTACGATGGGTTCGCGCATGTCTTCAATGGACGACAAGTCTGGAAGCTTGGACGGGTTGTCGACGTAAATCGTTTCACCGGTTTTCAGCAACAACTCGAAAATAACCGTCGGCGCAGTGGTGATCAGGTCCAGGTCGTACTCGCGCTCGAGGCGCTCCTGGATGATTTCCATGTGCAGCATGCCGAGGAACCCGCAACGGAAACCGAAGCCCAGGGCGTCGGAACTTTCCGGGGTGTATTGCAGCGACGAGTCGTTCAGGGTGAGCTTTTGCAGGGCTTCGCGGAAGTCTTCGAAATCGTCGGAGCTGACCGGAAACAGGCCAGCGTAGACCTGCGGCTGAATCCGCTTGAAGCCTGGCAGCACGTCAACATCGGGCGTCGAGCTCAGGGTCAGGGTATCGCCCACTGGCGCACCGTGAATGTCCTTGATGCCGGCGATGATGAAGCCCACTTCACCGGCCTTCAGGTCAGTGGTGGCGGTGTGTTTCGGGTTGAATACACCGACGCTGTCCACCAGGTGGATTTTGCCGGTGGATTTGACCAGGATCTTGTCGCCCTTCTTCACCCGGCCATGGCGCACGCGTACCAGGGATACTACGCCCAGGTAGTTGTCGAACCAGGAGTCGATGATCAACGCTTGCAGCGGATCTTCGTAGTTGCCGGTTGGCGCGGGAATGGTCTTGACCAGACGCTCGAGCACTTCGTCGACGCCCAGGCCAGTCTTGGCACTGCACTCGACCGCATCGGTGGCATCGATGCCGATGATTTTCTCGATTTCTTCTTTGACCCGATCCGGATCGGCCTGTGGCAGATCGATCTTGTTCAGAACAGGCATGACTTCCAGGCCCTGTTCGATCGCCGTGTAGCAGTTGGCAACCGATTGCGCTTCAACGCCCTGACCGGCATCCACCACCAGCAATGCACCTTCACAGGCCGCCAGCGACCGGCTGACTTCATAGGTGAAGTCGACGTGGCCCGGGGTGTCAATGAAGTTCAACTGGTACTTGATGCCATCGCGGGCGGTGTAATACAGGGTGACACTGTGGGCCTTGATGGTGATACCGCGCTCACGCTCAAGGTCCATGGAGTCCAGGACCTGGGCTTCCATTTCGCGTTCGGCCAGGCCGCCGCACATCTGGATGAAGCGATCAGCCAGAGTCGACTTACCATGGTCAATGTGGGCGATGATGGAGAAATTGCGGATATGACTCAAATCACTCACAGGTCAACACTCAAAAAGGCTGCAGGCATAGCCCGCCGAAAAATAGCCGGGAATTGTACCTGAAACACCGCGCTAGCGTCACGTTCGCCTGTCAGCCACCGGCAAATGCGCAAACGCCCCAGCCTTGCGACCGGGGCGTTTATCATCCTGCAGCGCCTGACGGCGGGGTCATCAACCGGCGCGACGCAATAACCAGAACCCGGCCAGGGTGCAAATACCCGCCGGAACCAGCACCGCGAACAGCGGCGAGAAGCCGAATACCAGGCTCGACGGCCCCAGCAGGTCCTGGGCGATGCGGAAAGTAAAGCCCACCAGCACGCCGGTGAACACCCGCTGACCCAGGGTCACCGAGCGCAACGGTCCGAAAATGAAGGAAATCGCCATCAACACCAGGGCAGCGGTAACCAGCGGTTGCAGGACCTTGACCCAGAACGCCAGCCAGTAGCGGCCGTTGTTCAGGCCCTGGTCCGCCAGATAGTGGATATAACCCCACAGGCCAGTGATCGACAGCGATTCCGGGGCCATGACCACGGTATTCAGCAATTGCGGGCTCAACGCCACGTCCCAACGCTCATCCGCCGTGCTGATGACCTCGGTATGGCCTTCACGGAAGTAGGTGGTGGTGACATCCGTCAGCTGCCAGTAATCCTTATCGAACTTGGCATTCTTGGCGAAGCTCGAGGACAGCAGGTGGCGTTCCTTGTCGAAGTGGTAACGGGTCACGCCGTACAGCAAACCATTGGGCTGGACCGCGTTGATGTGGATAAACTCATCCCCCTGGCGGTGCCACAGGCCGTGCTTGGAGCTTTGCGCATCGCCCGAACCCTGGGCCAGCGCACGGTTGGCCTGGGCCTGACTTTCGGTGGCAGGTGCCACGTATTCGCCCACCAGCACGCCCACCAGCATCAGCACCAGCATCGGTTTCATCACCGCCCAGACGATACGCCCGACCGAAACACCGGCCGCGCGCATGATGGTCAGCTCACTGTTGCTGGCCAGGCTGCCCAGGCCAATCAGGCAGCCGATCAGCGCCGCCATTGGCAGCATCTCGTACACCCGACGCGGAGCGGTCAGCAGCACGAAGCCCAGCACGTCCATCACGGTATAACTGTCGCTGACGCTGCCCATCTCATCGATAAAGGCGAATAACGAAGCCAGGCCGAGAATGATCCCCAGCACCGCCAGGATCGCCATGAACACACTGCTACCAATGTAGCGATCGAGCTTAACCACGGGCCATCTCCTGCACGCTGCGGCGACTCGCCAGTTTCAAGCGCAAAGGCTCCCAATACAGCAGGGCCAGGCCGACCAGCAGGAACAGCACATGCACCCACCACAGACCCAGAACGGGCGACAGCTTGCCCTTCTCCAGGGAACCACGGGCGGCAATCAGGATAGTCAGGTAAGCCATATAAAGAAGAATCGCCGGAATCAACTTGAGGAAACGCCCCTGCCGCGGGTTGACCCGCGCCAACGGCACGGCCATCAGGGTCACGATAAACACCAGCAATGGCAGCGACAGGCGCCATTGCAGCTCGGCCACCGCCCGCAGGTCGCTCTTGCCGAGCAGGTCGCGGGTCGGCATGGCGTCGCGGTCGGTGACTTCGTCGCTAACGTCCGGCTTGGCCAGCAATACGCCGTAGGTGTCGTACTTGATAACCCGGTAGTTGGCCTCACCCGGGTTACCGTCGTAGCGGTAACCGTTTTCCAGGATCAGGTAGCGATTGCCATCGGGACGGATGTCCTGGTGGCCCTTTTCGGCGACCAGCACCGAAATCCCTTGGTCCTTTTTGTCTTTGTTCAGGCGTTTTTCCGAAATGAACACACCACCCAGATTGGCCCGATCCTCGGACAGCTGCTCGGTGTAGGTCACCCGAGTCCCGTCGTTGAGCGCCTGGAAGCGACCCGGCACCAGGGTGTCGAACTCGGTCATGGCGTCCTGCTTGTTGAGCAGCAGTTGGAACTGGTTCGCCCCCTGCGGCGCCAGGCCCAGGCTCAACCAGCCGACCAGCACAGCGATCAGGGTGGCCGGAATCATGGTCATGCCCAGCAGACGCTGCTGGCTCATGCCTGTGGCCGAGAGCACAGTCATTTCACTTTCAAGGTACAACCGGCCGTAGGCCAGCAGAATGCCGAGGAACAGGCCCAACGGCAGAATCAGTTGCAGGAACCCGGGCAGACGAAAGCCCATGATCAGAAACAACGAACCCGGATCCAGCGCCCCCGAGGCAGCCTGGGCCAGGTATTTGACGAAGCGCCCGCTCATGATGATGACCAGCAGCACCGCACTCACGGCGCTCAGGGTCAGCAGGACTTCGCGGGATAGATAACGAAAGACGATCAAACCAGACACTCCAGGGCTGTCAGGCTAAGGCGGCCAAACAAGCAAACGTATCGAGCCGACCCGCCAAGGCAGGCCGCCGAAAAAAGATGGCGCATTATCCTGTGAATGCGTGCGCCTGTCACTGCACATGCTCATGCAGGCCTCTGAAGCGGCGAAGTTCGCACGTTGGAGGGTTGTCAGGCTCGGGCGGCGAGGTTCAAACTGGGGGCTTTGTCGTCGCTGGCTGACGATGCCTTCTTCTATATAGATACGCCCCGCGCAGGGCATCGACCTTGCGCTCTTTGACCATTACCTCAGGGATCCGGACATGGAACTGGTTGTAAAAAGCGTTAGCCCAGAAACCTTGAAGACCGCCACTCTGGTGGTCGCCATCGGCGAAGGCCGCAAGCTCGGCATAGTCGCTAGCCAACTCGACGAACTCAGCGGCGGCGCCATCAGCGCCGTCCTCAAGCGCGGCGACCTGACCGGCAAGGTCGGCCAGAGCCTGCTGCTGCACAACGTGGCCAACCTCAAGGCCGAACGCCTGTTGCTGGTCGGCATCGGCAAGGACGCTGAGCTCGGCGACCGTCCGTTCCGTAAAATTGCCAGCGGCGTGCTCAACACCCTCAAGGGCCTGGGCGGCAGCGATGCCGTGCTGGCGCTGGACGAAGTGGTGGTCAAGGGCCGCGACAGCTACGGCAAAACACGCTTGCTGGCCGAAACCCTGGTCGATGGTGGCTATGTCTTCGACCAGTTCAAGAGCCAGAAGGCCGAACCCCGCACCCTGAAGAAAATCACTCTGCTGACCATCAAGGCCGCCCAGGCTGAAGTCCAGCGCGCGGTCACCCACGCCACGGCCATCGCCAACGGCATGGCCTTCACCCGCGACCTGGGCAACCTGCCACCGAACATCTGCCACCCAACGTTCCTCGGCGAACAGGCCAAGGCCCTGGGTAAAGAGTTCAAAGGCCTGAAAGTCGAAGTGTTCGACGAGAAGAAGATCAAGGAACTGGGCATGGGCTCGTTCTATGCCGTGGGCCAGGGCAGCGACCAGCCTCCACGCCTGATCGTCATGCAATACAACGGCGGCAAAAAATCCGAGAAGCCATTTGCCCTGGTCGGCAAAGGCATCACCTTCGACACCGGCGGCATCAGCCTCAAGCCGGGCGCTGGCATGGATGAAATGAAGTACGACATGGGTGGCGCGGCCAGCGTCTTCGGCACCCTGCGGGCAGTCCTCGAGCTCAAGCTGCCGATCAACCTGGTGTGCATCCTGGCCTGCGCCGAGAACATGCCAAGCGGCGGCGCGGCGCGTCCGGGCGACATCGTTACCACCATGAGCGGCCAGACCGTGGAGATCCTCAACACCGACGCCGAAGGCCGCCTGGTGCTGTGCGATGCCCTGACCTACGCCGAACGCTTCAAGCCGCAATCGGTGATCGATATCGCCACCCTGACCGGCGCCTGCATCGTAGCCCTGGGCTCCCACACCTCTGGTCTGCTGGGCAACAACGACGAACTGATTGGCCAACTGTTGAGCGCCGGCCAGCAAGCCGACGACCGCGCCTGGCAACTGCCGCTGTTCGACGAGTACCAGGAGCAACTGGACAGCCCGTTCGCCGACATCGCCAACATTGGCGGGCCAAAAGCCGGCACCATCACTGCTGCCTGCTTCCTGTCGCGTTTCACCAAGAACCTGAACTGGGCACACCTGGACATCGCCGGCACCGCCTGGACCAGTGGCGGCAAGGACAAGGGGGCCACTGGCCGTCCGGTTCCCCTGCTGACCCAGTACCTGCTGGATCGCGCCAAAGCCTGAAACCCATGACCTCGGTCGGCGCCGCTCGCGAGCGGCGCCTGCCCAGGCTCAGGAATCGCAATGACCAAAGTCGACTTTTATATCCTTCCCAGCGCGGATCCTTCAGCGCGCCTGGATTTTGCCTGCAAGCTCACGGAAAAAGCCTGGCGCATGGGCCACCGCATCTACCTGCATTGCAGCGATGCCGCCCAGCGTGAAGACCTGGATGCCCGCCTGTGGCGCTTCAAGGGTGAGGCCTTCGTGCCCCATGGTCCCGCCGAAAGCGAACCGGAGGGCTTGATCGTCCTCGGCCTGGGCGATGACTGCGGCGCCCACCAGGACCTGCTGGTGAACCTGGACCTGAAAGTCCCGGCCTTTGCCAAGGCGTTTGCCCGGATCGCAGAAGTCGTGGTCGAAGACCCGACGATTCGTCAGGCCGCCCGCGAGAGTTTCCGTTTCTATCGCGAACAGGGCTATCCTCTGCAAGATCACCGTTTACAGCGACTCTGAGCACCCGATGGACACTCCAAAACCGCAGCAAAAGTCCGCGCACCTGCTGGACGACCTTGAGTCGATCCGCCAACTGCTCGGCGATGACAACCTGCAACCGCCGCTGCTCACCGAAACCGTGAACAGCGACGTGCAAATCCCCCTGTTGTTCGACATGGTCGGCGCCAAGCAACCCGAGGTCGCCGCTGAGCCCGCCCCCGCCGCACCAGTCCTGGCCCCAGCGCCTAAGCCCACTCCGGCAGTGGCCGCACCTGTCGCCAACTCCGGCCCGGATGCCTTGCTGCATCTGGACCGCGAACTGCGGGCCGCAGCGCAGTTGATCATGCAAGACGTGATCGACGACTTCGCCCCGCATATCGAAACCGAAATCAAACGCCGCCTCGAAGCGCGCATGGAACGGCTGCTGAATAACCTCTAACCGCTACCGAGCTTGCGAGGCTGCGCGGGTCATCAGCAACGCCACTGCTTTCCCTGCGCATGCGGCTGGCCGGTAGCTTGCTGGCGAGCGCCTCCGCTATACTTGCCGGCTTTCCTGAATAAATGCCAATAGGGTCCCGCCGCGCATGGATAAGACCTACCAGCCGCACGCCATTGAAACTTCCTGGTACCAGACTTGGGAGTCCGAGAACTACTTCGCCCCGCAAGGCGCGGGCGACTCCTACACCATCATGATTCCGCCGCCGAACGTCACTGGCAGCCTGCACATGGGCCATGGCTTCAACAACGCAATCATGGACGCCTTGATCCGCTTCCGCCGTATGCAGGGTCGCAACACCCTGTGGCAACCAGGTACCGACCACGCCGGTATCGCCACGCAAATGCTGGTAGAACGTCAGATCGAAGCCCAAGGCCTGAATCGTCATGACCTGGGCCGGGAGAAATTCCTGGAAAAAGTCTGGGAGTGGAAGGATCAATCCGGTGGCAACATCAGCCGCCAGATCCGCCGCCTGGGCTCCTCCGTGGACTGGAGCCGCGAGCGCTTCACCATGGACGACGGCCTCTCGGAAGCCGTCAAAGAAGCGTTCGTACGCCTGCACGAAGACGGCCTGATCTACCGTGGCAAGCGCCTGGTCAACTGGGACACCAAGCTGCACACGGCGATTTCCGACCTCGAAGTGGAAAACCACGACGAGAAAGGCTTCCTGTGGAACCTCAAGTACCCGCTGGCCGACGGCGCCAAGACCGCTGAAGGCAACGACTACCTGATCGTCGCCACCACCCGTCCGGAAACCATGCTCGGCGACTCCGCTGTGGCCGTGAACCCGGAAGACGAGCGTTACAAGGCGCTGATCGGCAAGTTCGTCGAGCTGCCCCTGGTGGGCCGTCGCATCCCGATCATCGCTGACGACTACTGCGACCCTGAGTTCGGCACCGGCTGCGTGAAGATCACCCCGGCCCACGATTTCAACGACTACGAAGTCGGCAAGCGCCACAACCTGCCGTTGCTCAACATCTTCGACAAGAACGCGGCCGTGTTGCCGGCCTGCCAGGTGTTCAACCTGGACGGCACGCTCAATGAAAGCATCGACGGCCAGATCCCGGCCGAGTACGCCGGCCTCGACCGCTTCGAAGCCCGCAAGCAGATCGTTGCCGCATTTGACGCCGCCGGCCTGCTGGTCAGCGTCGACGATCACGCCCTGAAGGTGCCAAAGGGCGACCGCTCCGGGACCATCATCGAGCCGTGGCTGACCGACCAGTGGTACGTCTCCACCAAGCCCCTGGCAGAACCTGCCATTGCGGCTGTGGAAGACGGCCGCATCGCCTTCGTGCCGAAACAATACGAAAACATGTACTTCTCCTGGATGCGCGACATCCAGGATTGGTGCATCAGCCGCCAACTGTGGTGGGGCCACCGGATTCCGGCCTGGTACGACGAGTCGGGCAAGGTCTACGTCGGCCGTGACGAAGCCGAAGTACGGGCCAAGCACAACCTCGGCCCGGACGTTGCCCTGCAACAGGACAACGACGTGCTCGACACCTGGTTCAGTTCGGGCCTGTGGACCTTCTCCACCCTGGGCTGGCCGGAGCAGACCGACTTCCTCAAGACCTTCCACCCGACCGACGTGCTGGTGACTGGTTTCGACATCATTTTCTTCTGGGTTGCCCGGATGATCATGCTCACCATGCACCTGGTGAAAAACGAGGACGGCACACCGCAGGTTCCATTCAAGACCGTGTACGTCCACGGCCTGGTCCGTGATGGCCAGGGCCAGAAGATGTCCAAGTCCAAGGGCAACGTCCTGGACCCACTGGACATCATCGACGGCATCGAACTCGAAGCCCTGGTGCAGAAACGCACCACCGGCCTGATGCAGCCAAAACTGCAGAAATCCATCGAGAAGCAGACCCGCGCCGAATTCGCCGATGGTATCGCCAGCTATGGCACCGACGCCCTGCGCTTCACGTTCTGCTCCCTGGCATCCACCGGTCGCGACATCAAGTTCGACATGGGCCGCGTCGAGGGTTATCGCAACTTCTGTAACAAGATCTGGAACGCCGCGCGCTACGTGCTGGACAAGGGCGAAGACTGCGGCCAGAACGGCGAGGCCTACGAGCTCTCCCTGGCGGATCGCTGGATTATCTCGCAGCTGCAACGCACTGAAACCGAGGTCACTCGCCAACTCGACCAGTTCCGTTTCGACCTGGCCGCCCAGGCGCTGTACGAGTTCATCTGGAACCAGTACTGCGACTGGTACCTGGAACTGTCCAAGCCTGTGCTGTGGGACGAGAACGCGCCGGTTGAACGCCAGCGCGGCACCCGTCGCACCCTGGTTCGGGTGCTGGAAGTGGCCTTGCGCCTGGCTCACCCGTTCATGCCGTTCATCACCGAAGAAATCTGGCAGCGCCTGGCGCCGCTGGCCGGTGCCGAAGGCAAGACCATCATGCTGCAGCCTTGGCCAGTGGCCAATGAAGCACGCATCGACGAGGCAGCCGAAAGCGATATCGAGTGGCTCAAGAGCCTGATGCTTGGCACCCGCAACATCCGCGCCGAAATGAACATCGGCCCAGGCAAGCCGCTGGCCGTGTTCGTGAAAAATGCCAGTGCCGAAGACCAGCGTCGTCTCACCGAGAACGATGCGCTGCTCAAGAAGCTGGCGAAGCTGGAGTCGATCACCGTATTGGCCGCAGGCGAAGAAGCACCGCTGTCCGCCACCGCCCTGGTCGGCGAAATGGAAGTGCTGGTGCCAATGGCTGGCCTGATCGACAAGGGCGCCGAACTGGCGCGCCTGGACAAGGAAATCCAGCGCCTGCAAGGCGAAGTGCAACGGGTCGGCGGCAAGCTGTCCAATGCCTCGTTCGTCGACAAGGCCCCGGCCGAAGTCATCGACAAGGAACGCGCCAAACTGGCCGAAGCCGAACAGGCTCTGGGCAAGCTGGCTGAGCAGCACGCACGGATTTCCAGCCTGTAAGGTGGAGCCCGAGTGAAAAAAGAGACCTTCGGGTCTCTTTTTTTATGGACGGCCACTTTTGACCGGGCTTGCCCAGGAATATGGGACAATAGCCGCCACTTTTGAAACAAGCCCAGAATCGACGCAGCCCATGACCGCCCCCAGCACACCCAAAGCACCGCGCAAGAAGCCAAAACCCGCTACTCCGGCCAAGGCCGTAGCTCCCCGGAAAGAGGCCACCCTGCACCCGCGTAACCGCCACCAGGGCCGCTACGACTTCCCGGCGCTGATCAAGACCACGCCGGAACTGGCGCAGTTCGTGATCATCAACCCGTATGGCAAGGAAAGTATTGACTTCGCCAGCCCCGACGCGGTCCGGGTGTTCAACCGCGCGCTGCTCAAGGCCTTCTACGGCATCAAGCACTGGGATATCCCGGCCGATTACCTGTGCCCCCCGGTGCCAGGCCGTGCCGACTATGTGCACTTCCTCGCCGACCTGCTGGCCAGCGTTAACGAAGGCGTGATCCCCCGTGGCGCGCCGGTCAAGGTGCTGGACATCGGCATGGGCGCCAACTGCGTCTACCCGCTGATCGGCTACAGCGACTATCGCTGGCACTTCCTCGGTTCGGAAATCGACCCGACAGCCGTGGCTGCCGCCAAGGCGATCGTGCAGTCCAACGGGCTGAGCAAGGCCATTCAACTGCGCCAGCAAAGCAATCCCAAGCACATTCTGCTGGGCCTCCTGGAGCCGGGCGAGCGCTTCGACCTGACCATGTGCAACCCGCCGTTCCATGCCTCCATGGATGAAGCGACCAAAGGCAGCGAACGTAAATGGCGAGCCCTGGGCCGCGCCGACCCAAAACGCAAACTGCCGGTGCTGAACTTCGGTGGCCAATCGGCTGAACTGTGGTGCGAAGGGGGCGAAGCGCGGTTTGTGACCCAGTTGATCGCTGAAAGCGCGAACTTCCAGCACAAAGTGCTGTGGTTCAGCACGCTGGTGTCGAAGGCGTCCAACCTGCCGGCGATTCAGACGGCGCTGAAGAAAGCGGGCGTGCTGGAGAGCCAGGTGGTGGAGATGTCCCAAGGACAAAAGCAAAGCCGCTTTGTCGCCTGGACCTTCCAGACGCCGAGCGAGCAACAGATCTGGCGCCAGCGCTGGGTGCGCAAGGACTAAAAGCTACAGGCAACAAAAAACCGTGCCCGGATTGCTCCGGAGCACGGTTTTTTTTGCTGCGTCTTACTTGTTAACAGCGTCGGTCAGGCCTTTAGCCACGACCAGCTTGATAACTTTCTTGGCAGCGATTTCGATGGCAGCGCCAGTCGATGGGTTACGGCCAGTACGGGCAGGACGCTCAGTCACTTTCAGCTTGCCAATACCTGGCAGAGTGATTTCGCCGCCATTTTCCAATTGATCAGCAACGATTTGGGCCAGTTGGTCCAGTGCGTTACGCGCGGTGGTTTTTGGCGCGTCGATAGCTTCAGCGATATCAGCGATCAGTTGGTCTTTAGTAATAGCCATTGTGGTGTTCCTTCCCTATCAAATTCATTTGGATTGCAGAGTGCAGTGTCAGCCATCGAGCCAGATCTTTTGAATCTGGCACCCCGGTTACAACCACGACAGATCGGGGTTATAGATACCGAAATCAGGGTTTGGTTCGACCTGACAAATGCTGAATGCACGCTTAACGCTGATACATCGCGTAAGACGGGGCAAAACTAGCACAGAGACGGGGAAATATCCGCCTCTACCTAGCCATTTGGTCAGCTTTATTGCGCTAAATCCGTAAAAAAATGCATAAGGCCCAGGGGTGAGCCGCTCCTGCCCCGGCAAACACCGCCAAAACCAGCAGGTGCGGTACACTGGGCACTTTTTCGGGGAGCCCGCCCTCCCCCAGCCAACCAGCCGAGAAGCCCATGCCGATCCGTCATTGCATCGTCCACCTGATCGACAAAAAACCCGACGGCACTCCTGCAGTTCTTCACGCCCGCGACTCCGAATTGGCCGAGTCCGCGGCGATTGAAAACATGCTTGCCGACCTCAACGAAAGTTATAACGCCAAACAGGGCAAGGCCTGGGGGCTGTTCCATGCTGAGTCCGGGGCACACCCCTTCAGCGGCTGGCTGAAGGAGTACCTCGATGGCGGCAAGGACTTCACCGCGTTCAGCCGGGTCGCAGTCGAGCATCTGCAGAAGCTGATGGAAGAGTCCAACCTGTCGGTCGGCGGCCATGTGTTGTTCGCTCACTATCAACAAGGCATGACCGACTACCTGGCGATCGCCCTGCTGCACCACAGCGAAGGCGTAGCGGTCACCGACCAGTTGGACGTGACCCCCTCGCGCCACCTGGACCTGGGGCAATTGCACCTGGCCGCGCGGATCAATATTTCCGAATGGCAGAACAACAAGCAGTCCAAACAATACATCTCGTTTATCAAGGGCAAGAACGGCAAGAAGGTCTCGGAATATTTCCGTGACTTTATCGGCTGCCAGGAAGGCGTCGACGGCCCCGGCGAAACCCGGACCCTGCTCAAGGCCTTCAGTGACTTCGTCGAAAGCGAAGACCTGCCCGAAGAAGACGCCCGGGAAAAGACCAAGACCTTGGTCGACTACGCCAGCAGCCAGGCCAAACTCGGCGAACCCATGGGCCTGGAAGAACTCTCGGAACTGATCGACGAAGACCGCCCCAAGGCTTTCTACGACCATATCCGCAACAAGGACTACGGCCTGTCGCCGGAGATCCCTGCCGACAAACGTACCCTCAATCAGTTCCGCCGCTTCACCGGGCGCGCCGAAGGCCTGTCCATCAGCTTTGAAGCGCACCTGCTGGGCTCGAAGATCGAATACGACGAAGAGGCCGGGACCCTGATCATCAAAGGCCTGCCGACCCAACTGACCGATCAGCTCAAACGGCGTAACTGATGGTGGGCGGCGTGCTGAAAAAGGTCCTGCTGATTCTGCTGGTGGTGCTGCTGTATCAGAACTGGGGCAAGATCGAACGCCTGTTCAACCCGTCGGGGATGGCTTCGGAGCAGGTCCGGGCCAATGCCCGGGTCGTGCTCTATGCCACTGACTGGTGCGGCTACTGCAAAGCTACCCGGCGCTTTCTCGATCAAAAGGGCATTGCCTACCGCGAGTTCGATATCGAAAAAGACGCCCAGGCGCGCAGTGCCTATGAGGCCCTGGGCGGGCGCGGCATTCCGATCCTGGATGTGAACGGCAGCTTGATCCGCACCTATGATCCCGAAGCCATCATGGCGGCGCTGAAGTAACAGCACGCCGCCACTGGCCCTCGATTATTGGGCTTCGATGCGGAACCCCAGGCGCGGGAAGTGCACATGCACCACGCCGCCACGAGGGTCTTCTCGACGCAGGATCAGCTCTTCGCTACCCGCGAACAACAATTCCCCCTGCACTGGGTCGACACCGTAGTCGGTCGCGGCAATCAGCACCTGCTGCCCGGGCTTGAAGCCATTGGGGTCGACGAACTGTTCGTCCGGCAGCGCCGCCGGCGTGCTTGTGCGGGCCACCTCCAGGGCTTCCTCGGCGCTCATGTCGCTGGCGGCGCCATGGCCGAAGCCCATCACCCGCGCGTGCCACGCGTTTATCGTAGGGTAGGCATCGACCAAGGGTGCAGTGACCGGCGTCGCCTTGAGGAACCACAGCGGGTGCGCCAGGGCGAAGTCGGCAATCGAAGGTTCGCCGAACAGGAAGTCACCCTGCTCGCGCTGCAGTTGTTGCTCAAGACGCGCCATGAAGGTCGGCCATTGATGCTTGGCCTGATCAGCAGAGAGGCGGGTGGCACTGCCGCCACTGAACAGCCCGGCGCGATCCGCGAGAAAGGCCTTGATCGCTTCCGGCGTCAATTTGCCGAAACGCACTGCGACCGATTCCGGCTGGAACACCAGGCTCACCGCATGCTGGAACACCACCGAATCGGCCCAGGCGGCGAACGCGGCAACCACCAGCTCCCGGCCTTCGGGATACAGCGTGGGCGCGGCCTTTTCCCGCTCCAGGCGCTGGGCGATCAGGGCGGTGTCGCAATAGATATCGGCCCCGACCTGCAACACCGGCGTCTTGCGATAACCACCGGTCAGCGCCGTCAGATCAGGCTTGGGCATCACCGGGGAAATCTTCACCGAGCGCCAGGACAGCCCCTTGAAGCCCAGCAGCAGGCGCGCTTTTTCCGCAAAAGGAGAAGTCGGGTAATGATGGAGAATCAACTCTGACATGCTGCAGTCCGCCGAATAAGAAGGGGAATGCAGCTTAGCGCGCAAATCCCCAGCGGCCTACAGATGCGCCCGATGGGAACTTATCAGTCAGGTTGATAAGCCCGGACCGGCCGAGGCCACCAGACACTCCTTGGCGCTTTTCCTGAGTTTCTTGATCAACCGCTCCTGGCGCAACGCATCACTCTTGTCGCGACAGACTTCGGTGTACACCAGGGCCACCGCCGGGCTGGAAAGAAAGAAGCGCGCGCCCTTGCCGCTCTGATGCTTGGCAAAGCGCTTGTGCGGGTCGTCGCTGATGCCGCAGTACAACGAACCATTGGCCGCCCTGACCAGGTACACAAACCAGGGTTTGCTGGCCACGGCAGCCGGTTCAGGTTCGGCGAGGGGGGTTGGGCTGGAGGTGCTCACGTGACGATCAGGGCTTGTGGATAACAAGCCGCGATCTTAGCAGAGGCGCGCCTCAACGACTGGCCTGGAACGCCTTCAAGCCTTTCAAGGCCTGGCCGCGCACCGCGTTTTTCACCAGCGGCGTCCAGCCCAGCAACAGGCCCTTGGTGCCCAGTGCCTGCCGCGCCCAGCGCCACAGGTCGAAGTGATCGTGGTGCTCGCAGATCTTGCCGTCGCGAAACACGAAACGCGCCTGGATATCGTTGATCACAATGTTGCCGGTCTGACTGAACAGGTACGTCGCGACCCAGTGCGCGCCGCCGGTGCGCTCATCGGCGCGGACGTTGTCGAACGTCAGGGAGAAGTCCTTGGCCCGGGTGGTAAGCATGCGCCACATGTCGCCAGCATCGCGCCCGCGCAACTCGCCAAAGGCCGGGTCGCTGAATAGCACATCGTCGGTATAGCAAGCGGCCATGGCCTCGGCATCCAGGCGCTGGAACGCTTGGTAGAAGGTGGTAATCAACGCGCTGTGGGCATCACTCATGGGCAGGCTCCGAACGATCAAAATATGATGCGCACAATAATCTGCCCCAGCACAGAACACTATCGGCATTCGTGACAGGAATACCGAGAGTGGTGCGGGTCAGATTTTTTCGCTTTCGACCTGCACAAACAGCGAACGGCCGGCGCCCAGGCCGGCAACGATGGCGCCCAGGCCGATCACCCCGAAGATCCAGCCCAGGGCCGTCCAGCCGCCGGTCCAATCGTGCACCAGGCCGACCGCGAACGGCCCCATCGACGCCAGGGTATAACCGATGCCCTGGGCCATGCCCGACAGATTGGCCGCCACATGGGCGTCGCGCGAGCGCAGCACGATCAAGGTCAGGGCCAGGCTGAATGTCCCACCCTGCCCCAGCCCAAGCAGGATCGCCCAGCCCCACAGCCCCTCGATTGGCGCGTACAGGCAACCGAACAGGCCGCCCAGGGTCAGCAGCATGACCACCACAATCGCCAGGCGCTGATCCTTGCCACGGGTTGCCAGCCACGGCGCCGCCAGGGAGCTGGCCAGTTGCACGATCACCGAACCGGACAACACCAGTCCGGCCTGGGTCGGGGTCAGGCCACGGCCGATCAGAATCGACGGCAACCAACCGAAAACGATGTAGGCCAGGGACGATTGCAGGCCCATGTAGAGCGTCACCTGCCACGCCAGCGGGTCCCGCAGCAGGCCGCGCACGCGGTAGGCCGCATGATGCGCGCCCTGCTTCTTGCCGACTTGGGGCAACCAGAACACTGCCGCCACCAGCGCCGGCACCACCCAAAACCCCAGGCCCAGGGCCCAGCTGTCAGTGAAATGATGACTGAGCGGCACCGTGGCCCCAGCCGCCATGGCCGCGCCCAGGCACAGCGCCATGGTGTAGACCCCGGTCATGGTGCCGGCGTGCTTGGCGAAGTCGCGCTTGACGATGCCCGGCAACAGCACGCCAATCACGCCGATGCTGGCGCCGGCCAGCAGGCTGCCAGCAAACAGGCCGAACTCGCCAAGGCTGCTGCGCAGAATAATCCCGCCCGCCAGGGTCAGCAGAATCCCCAACACCACCCGCTCGGCACCGAAACGCCGCGCCAGCAGCGGCGCCAAGGGGGCGAACAGGCCCAGGCAGAGCACCGGCAAGGTGGTCAACAACCCGGCCTGGGCCGCTGACAGGCCGAGGCTTTTAGAAATGTCGCTGAGCAGCGGCGCCATGCTCGACAGCGCCGGGCGCAGGTTCAAGGCCACCAGGATCAAGCCCAGCAACAACAGCCACGGACGACGTAGCACCGGGTGGCTTTGCTGGACCTGCTCGTCATCGGCTTCGGCGTCGATCAGCAGCTCTTCGAGTTCCGGCGTACGGCGGCTGGGGGAGGTCGTGGCGCGGGTGGCCTGGTCGTGGGGCATGGGCTTCTCGGTATCAAGGTTCATTGATCAACTGCCGGGAAAGGGCTTTGGCTCGCTCCGGGTCACGTTGCTCCACCGCATCGAGCAGTTGCACATGCAGGTCGAAAACCTGCTGACGCCGTGGAGAAATATTCAGGGTCTGGCGCAACTGGGCACCGATCACGCTGGAAAAGTAGCGGTACAGCTCGCTCAGGGTCGGGTTGTGCGCGGCATCCACCAGCAGCCCGTGGAACACCAGGTCGCAGGCAATGTAATGGTCCAGGTCACCGTGATAGTGCGCACCGCTGACCGCAAGCGCTTCGCGCAGGGCCCTCAGGTCCTCATCGGTGCGGCGCAGCGCAGCCAGGCCAATGGCCTCGACTTCAAGAATCTGCCGGGTTTCCCGGGCCTGCTCCTGGGTGCAGCCGGACAGCGCCTTGAGGGTATCCAGAGGGTCGGCCAGGGCGCGCAGATAACTGCCGTCGCCCTGGCGAATTTCGATCAGCCCGGAAAACGCCAGCACGCGCATGGCCTCGCGCACGGTATTGCGGCTGATGCCCAGTTCGGCAGCCAGCTCCGGCTCGGTGGGCAGGCGCTGGCCAACGCTCCAGGCGCCATGATTGATGCGCAAGCGCAGTTGCTCCAGGGCCTGATCGACCAGGGAACGTTTCACCAACGGGGAAATATCTGACATATGCCTCAGCCTTTCATCCAATCATAGGATGAATTTTCCGACATGTTAGTCAGCCTCATCTGAGAAGGCAAAAGGTTAGGGTTAGCGAGGAAGCCATCTGGGGAAAATTCAGATTGCCTAAAAACCCTTTAAGGGTAATTTGATCCGCGCAATGCAAGGTGTCTTATGGAAAAGCACACAGCGCATTACCACCTGTCAGTGGTCAAGGCCGAGGTTCTCCGGCTCGGTGCTAAAGCCTTCACCCGATCCGCCTTGGAGGGCGGTCGCAGGCTTGGCCTGAGCCTTGGGCAAATGCAGCCCATCGTCTGCACCCTGGAAACCGCCATGTTCTACAAATCCATGACCAGCTACGCCGACGGGATGAAGCCGGTCAGCCATCGCAGCGAAATCATCGACTACAAGCACCTGTCTCGCCCGGTGCATGAGCTGGCAGGCTGGGAGTGCCAGGTCTGTGCCGAAGTCGAATTCGACGCAGACAGTGCAGATCGCTACGCCGCCGGCGACCAACTGATCGAAGACTGCCGGCAATTGATCGCCGCCGAAATGAAACGCATACGGCGCAAACTGCACCTCTCGCAAAAAGAGGCGGTGCAGCTGCTTTCCGGTGGCGGGCACAACGCCTTTTCCCGCTATGAACGGGGTGACGTCGCGCCGCCCCAGCCCCTGCTGATGCTGATGCGCCTGCTCGATCGCCACCCTCACCTGCTGGCGGATGCCCGCGAACTGAGCAAGGCCCGCGACCTGCAGCAACTGCTGCTCGCACGTCATCCACAACACGAAAGCACCTTGGCCGGCTGAACCCCAGGCAAAAATAAACCCGGCGCCAGGCCGGGTTTATCGTCAAGAACCGGGTTCGATCAATGCAGAATCTGGCTCAGGAACAGCTTGGTGCGATCGTTCTGCGGGTTGTCGAAGAAGTCGTTCGGCGCGGCCTGTTCGACGATCTCGCCCTTGTCCATGAAGATCACCCGGTTGGCCACGGTCCGGGCAAAGCCCATTTCGTGGGTCACACAGAGCATGGTCATGCCGTCTTCGGCGAGGCCGATCATGGTGTCCAGCACCTCTTTCACCATCTCGGGATCGAGGGCTGAAGTCGGTTCGTCGAACAACATGATTTTCGGCTTCATGCACAAAGCGCGGGCAATCGCCACACGCTGCTGCTGGCCGCCGGACAGTTGCCCCGGGAATTTATGCGCCTGCTCTGGGATGCGCACGCGCTCCAGGTAGTGCATGGCAATTTCCTCGGCCTTGCGCTTGGGCATCTTGCGCACCCACATCGGCGCCAGGGTGCAGTTCTGGAGGATGGTCAGGTGCGGGAACAGGTTGAAGTGCTGGAACACCATGCCCACTTCCCGGCGGATCGCTTCGATCTGCTTGAGGTCGTTGGTCAGCTCCACACCATCGACCACGATGCGGCCCTGCTGGTGTTCTTCCAGGCGATTGAGGCAACGGATGGTGGTCGACTTGCCCGAGCCCGAAGGCCCGCACAGGACGATACGCTCACCCTGCTTGACGTTGAGGTTGATGTCTTTCAACACGTGGAACTGGCCGTACCACTTGTTCACGCCCTGCATCTGGATAATGCCTTCAGGGCTCACAGGCTGTTTGATCGCTTCGCTCATCACTTAACTTCCTAAATTAGGTACAGCCTTAGCGCTTGTGGCCGGTGTCCAGCTTACGTTCCAAATGCATGGAGTAGCGGGACATACCAAAACAGAAAATCCAGAACACCAAGGCCGCAAATACATAACCTTCAGTCGCCATGCCCAGCCATTTCGGGTCGGCGGCGGCTTGTTTCACGCTGTTGAGCAAGTCGAACAGGCCGATGATGATCACCAGACTGGTGTCCTTGAACAGGGCAATGAAGGTGTTGACGATGCCCGGGATTACCAGCTTCAGGGCTTGTGGCAACACCACCAGCCCCATGCTGCGCCAGTAGCCAAGGCCCATGGCCGCGGCGGCTTCGTACTGGCCCTTGGGAATCGCCTGCAAACCACCCCGTACCACTTCCGCCACGTAGGCCGACTGGAACAGGATCACCCCGATCAAGGCCCGCAGCAGCTTGTCGAAGTTCATGCCTTCGGGCAGGAACAGCGGCAGCATCACCGACGACATGAACAGCACGGTAATCAGCGGTACGCCCCGCCAGAACTCGATGAAGGTCACGCAGACCACACGAATCGCCGGCATGTTCGAGCGCCGTCCCAGCGCCAGCACGATGCCCAACGGCAAGGCCCCGGCAATGCCGACGGTGGCGATGACCAGGGTCAGCATCAGGCCGCCCCATTGGCTGGTGGCCACGTTGGTCAAGCCGAAGATGCCGCCATGCAGCAGGAAGTAGGCGAGGATCGGGTACAGCACCAGAAAGCCCAGACCGTAGATCGCCTTGCGCGGGAAGCGCGAGATGAACAACGGCGCCACGCCCACCACCGCCAGCCACACGGTCAGGTCCACGCGCCAGCGCAGGTCCTGCGGGTAGTAGCCGTACATGAACTGACCAAAGCGCTGCTGAATGAAGACCCAGCAAGCGCCCTCTTTGGTGCAGTCGGCGCGCGTGGTGCCGACCCAGTTGGCATCGAGAATCGCCCAATGCAGGATCGGCGGCACCACCAGGTAAATCAGGTAGAACGCAAACAGGGTCAGCAGGGTGTTGAGCCAGCTGGAGAACATGTTGGCGCGCATCCACGCCACCACCCCGATACTGCTGCTCGGAGGGGGCATGTCAGGTTTGAATGTATGAGTTGTCATGCGCGTTTCCTCACCGCTCGATCAGCGCAATGCGCTTGTTGTACCAGTTCATCAGCAGGGAAATGCTGATACTGATCGCCAGGTACACGCTCATGGTGATGGCAATGACTTCAATCGCCTGCCCGGTCTGGTTGAGCACCGTGCCGGCAAACAACGAGACCATTTCCGGATAACCGATACCGGCTGCCAGCGAGGAGTTCTTCGCCAGGTTCAGGTATTGGCTGGTCAGCGGCGGAATGATCACCCGCAGCGCTTGGGGAATGATCACCTTGCGCAGGGTTGGGCCATTGCGCAGCCCCAGGGAGCGAGCTGCCTCGGTCTGGCCGTGGCTGACCGACTTGATCCCGGAACGCACGATCTCGGCGATAAACGCCGCGGTGTAGACGGTCAGGGCCAGGGTCAGGGCCAGCAGTTCCGGGATCAGCACCCAGCCACCGACAAAGTTGAAGCCCTGCAGCTTCGGCAATTCCCAGTGCAGCGGTGCGCCGAAGATCAGCGCGCACAACGCCGGGATCACCAGGATCAACGCCAGGCCGGTCCAGAACTTGTGGAACGGCACGCCAGTGGCCTCAAAGCGCTTATTGGCCCAGCGGCACATCAGCACAATGGCGACAATCGCCAGCACCACGCCCACCACAAATGGCCAGAACCCATCCGCTGTCTGGGCGGCCGGCATGTTCAGGCCACGGCTGCTGACAAAAAAGGTGTCACCGAAGTTGTGGCTGTTGCGCGGCCCCGGCATGGTCAGGAACACCGCGAAGTACCAGAACAGAATCTGCAGCAACGGCGGGATGTTGCGGAATACTTCCACATACACCGTGGCCAGCTTGCTGATGATCCAGTTCTGCGACAGACGCGCCACGCCAACAATAAAGCCGAGAATGGTCGCCAGGATCACCCCGATAAAGGTCACCAGCAGGGTATTGAGCAAGCCGATGACAAACACCCGGGCATAGCTGTCCGATTCGGTGTAGTCGATCAAATGCTGCGCGATGCCGAAGCCGGCGCTGCGCTCGAGAAAGTCGAAACCCGAGGTAATGCCTCGGTGCTGGAGGTTAGTTTGAGTGTTGTTGAACAGGAACCAGCCCAGCGAGACCACCGCCACAATGGTGATGATCTGGAATAACCACGCACGCACTCGTGGATCGCTGAGACTGAGCCTCTGCTTTGGTGCGCCGATTGAATTTTGCATGAAGTGCCCCAGAAATAATGGAACAGAACATCACCCGGTGGTTGGCCCACCGGGTGATAGGACCATCAGCGCACTGGTGGTGCGTATTGGATGCCGCCGTTGTTCCACAGCGCATTCAGGCCGCGGTCGATGGCCAGTGGTGTGCTCTTGCCGAGGTTTTTCTCGAACACTTCACCGTAGTTACCTACTTGCTTGACGATCTGTACTACCCAGTCCTTCGGCAGTTTCAGGTCTTTGCCATATTCACCGTCCGCACCCAGCAGACGTGCAACATCAGGGTTCTTGGTGGACTTGGCTTCGGCTTCGACGTTTTTCGAAGTCACGCCAGCCTCTTCGGCATTGAGCATGGCGAACAGGGTCCATTTGACGATGCTGAACCACTCTTCGTCGCCTTTACGCACGACCGGGCCCAAGGGCTCCTTGGAGATGGTTTCCGGCAGAACGACGTAGTCGGTCGGCGTCGCCAGCTTGCTGCGTTGTGCGTACAGCTGGGATTTGTCGGAGGTCAGCACGTCGCAACGACCGGATTCCAGCGACTTGGCGCTTTCATCGGAGGTGTCGAAGGTGATCGGGGTGTATTTCAGGCCGTTGCCACGGAAGTAGTCGGAAACGTTCAACTCGGTAGTGGTACCGGCTTGAATGCAGATGGTTGCACCGTCCAGTTCCTTGGCGCTTTTGACACCCAGCTTGTTGTTCACCAGGAAGCCGATGCCGTCGTAGTAAGTCACGCCGGCAAACACCAGGCCCATGCCCGAATCGCGGGAGCTGGTCCAGGTGGTGTTGCGCGACAGCACGTCGATTTCGCCCGATTGCAGCGCGGTGAAGCGCTCTTTGGCGTTCAACTGGCTGAATTTGACCTTGGTCGCGTCGCCAAACACGGCGGCCGCTACAGCACGGCAAACGTCAGCGTCGATGCCCAGGATCTTGCCGGTGGCGTCCGGTACCGAGAAGCCCGGCAGACCGTCGCTCACACCGCATTGCACGAAGCCTTTTTTCTGCACTGCATCAAGGGTCGCACCCGCCTGCGCGAAGCCGCTCATACCCAGTACCGCGGCTGCCGTGACGACGGCCAGGGTGGATTTCAACATCTTCATTCAAACCTCCAGTTTTGCTCTTGTTGTGTCGGAGCTTGAGTCCTGCCGCACCCTTATGAGGCGCTGTTGACCCTGTGCTGGCTTTTGTTAGGGTCAAGCGGCGTAAGACCTTCGCTATGAGTCTAGTAGGATAAATCCCCGTAACGGAGCCCCCACATCTCACCAATCGGCCGAACGGGCTGTAGCCCTTTCATGTTCGCGAAGCCCGTAGCGGCCAGTGGCGAACGTCCATCACCGGATTTTTGCTATGCCCCAGCCAGCGACAGCCTGATAGTGTTACCGCCGGGGGTAAGTGCAATCACTTCGATATCCCTGTTAGCAAGGCCCGTACCATATTCAGCGCTTAAGCGTTTCAGCCAATGGTCAATAGCAAAACGTTCAACCTTGCGACATCTTCTTCACAGATCAACTCGCGGCGCACTTCGACCACGCACCTATACAGCGCGCACGCACAACAACGGAGCAACCATGACCGAACCCTTGATTCTTCAGCCCAGCAAGCCCGTAGACGCCTGTGTTATCTGGCTCCACGGCCTGGGCGCAGATCGCTATGACTTCCTCCCGGTGGCCGAAGTCCTGCAGGAAACCCTGCTGACCACCCGCTTCGTACTGCCCCAGGCACCAACCCGCGCCGTGACCATCAACGGCGGTTATGCCATGCCCAGCTGGTACGACATCCTGGCCATGAACCCGGCCCGGGCGATCGACCGTGACCAGCTGGATCAGTCGGCAAAACAGCTCATCGAACTCATCGAACAACAACGGGCCAGCGGAATAGACGCCTCGCGGATTTTCCTCGCCGGTTTCTCCCAAGGCGGGGCGGTGGTGCTGCACACGGCCTTCCTGGAGTGGCAGGGGCCTCTGGGCGGCGTACTAGCCCTCTCGACTTATGCCCCGACCTTCAGCGACGAACTGCAACTTTCGGCCAGCCAACAGCGGATTCCGGTGCTGTCCCTGCATGGGCAATACGATGAGGTGGTGCAGAACGCCATGGGGCGGACCGCTTATGAGTATTTAAAGCAGCATGGTGTCACCGTGACATGGCAGGAATACCCAATGGGCCACGAGGTGTTACCTGAAGAAATTCGCGACATCGCCGTCTGGTTGAGCGAGCGTTTGCGCTAAAAACGAAACTTCCTGTAGTCCGAGACCCAACACACTACGCCGCGCCCGATTCTTGCATTACACTGCCCGGCGTACATTCCTTAACCAATTGATGAGATGACCGTGCTCAAAGCACTCAAGAAAATCTTCGGTAAAAGCGAGGCTGAGCAGCTCGCGCCAAGCTCCAGCGTCGCCTCCCCCAGCCCCAGCAGCCCTAATGAAGGCCATCAATCGGGCCGGACCGCGCCAGCTACCGCAAGCCAAAAAGAGCCGGTGACCACACCTGCCGCCCCTGCTGTTGCAGCCCCATCGACTCCCGCCCGCAGCGAAAAGCCCAAGGCCGAACAACCGCGTCGTGAGCGCGCGCCAAAGCCAGCCGTCAGCACTTGGAAACTCGAAGACTTCGTCGTCGAGCCCCAGGAAGGCAAGACCCGCTTCCACGACTTCAAGCTCGCTCCCGAGCTGATGCATGCCATTCATGACCTGGGCTTTCCTTACTGCACGCCGATCCAGGCACAGGTCATGGGCTTCACCATCAATGGCCAGGACGCCATCGGCCGGGCCCAGACCGGCACCGGCAAAACGGCCGCATTCCTGATCTCGATCATCACCCAGCTGTTGCAGACCCCACCGCCCAAAGAGCGCTACATGGGCGAGCCACGGGCACTGATCATCGCGCCGACCCGCGAACTGGTGGTACAGATCGCCAAGGACGCCGCCAGCCTGACCAAGTACACCGGCCTGAACGTGATGACCTTCGTCGGCGGCATGGACTTCGACAAGCAGCTCAAGCACCTCGAAGCCCGCCACTGCGACATCCTGGTCGCCACCCCGGGCCGCCTGCTGGACTTCAACCAGCGCGGCGACGTGCACCTGGACATGGTCGAAGTGATGGTGCTGGACGAAGCCGACCGCATGCTCGACATGGGCTTTATCCCCCAGGTGCGGCAGATCATTCGCCAGACTCCGCCAAAAAATGAACGCCAGACCCTGCTGTTCTCCGCGACCTTCACCGAAGACGTGATGAACCTGGCCAAGCAATGGACCACCGACCCGGCCATCGTCGAGATCGAATCCGAGAACGTGGCCAGCGAAAACGTCGAACAGCACATTTATGCTGTGGCCGGCGCCGACAAGTACAAGCTGCTCTACAACCTGGTCACCGACAACGGTTGGGAGCGGGTCATGGTCTTTGCCAACCGCAAGGACGAGGTGCGGCGCATCGAGGAACGCCTGGTACGCGACGGCGTGAATGCTGCCCAACTCTCGGGCGATGTCCCGCAGCACAAGCGCATCAAGACCCTGGAAGGTTTCCGCGAAGGCAAGATCCGCGTGCTGGTGGCCACCGACGTGGCAGGTCGCGGGATCCACATCGACGGCATCAGCCACGTGATCAACTTCACCCTGCCGGAAGTGCCGGACGATTACGTGCACCGCATCGGACGTACCGGGCGGGCTGGGGCCAACGGCGTGTCCATCAGCTTCGCCGGTGAAGACGACTCCTATCAGCTGCCATCGATCGAGGCCCTGCTGGGGCGCAAGATCAGCTGCGAAACACCGCCCACCGAGCTGCTGCGCCCCGTAGAGCGCAAACGCCCGCAAGCGACCTGAGGCAGACACTACGCCCCAAGCCTCTGCACTGAAGAAAACGCAGCCTCGACCAGGCTGCGTTTTTTTTCGCCTGGCGATTGCCGAGCACAACTAAAAGTCCATAATAGACAAATTAGTTTATATCTACTGCCGTGGGAGCCCCCGCATGTCCAGCACGCCCTATGTGATTGCCCAAGCCCAAGCTCGCGAACTGCTGGCCCAGGTCGATGTGCCGCAGATCCTGCGCAAACTGTTTATCGACCTGGCCGCCGGGCGCGCGGTGCAACCGGCGCAGCAACGGGTGGAATTCCCGCAAGGGGCCGGCGACTTCATCAACTACCTGGGCGTACTGGCGGATGATCGGGTCTATGGGGTCAAGACCTCGCCCTATATCGTTCGCGCCGAAGGCCCCCTGGTCACCGCCTGGACCCTGCTGATGTCCATGGACAGCGGCCAGCCGCTGTTGCTGTGCGACGCCGGCGAGCTGACCACCGCCCGCACCGCCGCTACCACGGCTGTGGCGGTGGATGCCCTGGCCCCTGGCGATGCCCGCCAGCTGTGCATCATCGGCAGCGGTCCGGTGGCTCTGGCCCACCTGCATTACGCCAAGGGCCTGCGGCCATGGCAGAACATCCTCCTTTACTCGCCGAGCCTCGCCAGCGCCCGCGCTGAACAACGGGCCCGGCTCCTGGCCCTGGACCCACGGCTACAGATCGCCAGCAGCCGCGAGCAGGCCCTGGCCGACGCCGATGTGATCATGCTCTGCACCTCCTCCGCCGGGCCGGTGATCGACCCTGCGCAACTGAACCGTCCGGCCCTGATCACCTCCATCAGCACCAATGCGCCACGGGCCCACGAGGTTCCGCCGCAGACCTTGGGCCAGATGCAGGTGTATTGCGACTACCGCCAGACCACGCCGGACGCAGCGGGTGAAATGCTGATCGCTAGCCAGCAGCACGGCTGGCACAAAGAGGCGATTGTCGGCGACCTGGGCGAGTTGCTCAGCGGCCAGGCCCCGCGCCCGGACGCCACACGTTCGGTGTTTTTCCGCTCCATCGGCCTGGGCCTGGAGGACATCGCCCTGGCCAATGCCCTGTACCACTTGCAACTCAAGGCTGACGCAGCGCCGACGCCCGCCCGATAAGCGCTGCCCCAGGCCCACCCAGACTTTTCCGGAGACACCCATGCCTCAGGCAGACTTCATCATCATTGGCGGCGGCATCGCCGGGGCATCCACCGGCTACTGGCTATCAGGCCATGGCCGAGTCGTGGTGCTGGAGCGCGAATCCCATCCGGCCTACCACTCCACCGGACGCTCGGCCGCCTTGTACACCGCGGCCTACGGCACCGCCCAGGTGCGCGCCCTGACCCTGGCCAGTCGCGCGTTCTTCGACGCACCGCCCGCCGGCTTCTGTGAACACCCGCTGCTGACGCCCCGCGGGGAGATGACCGTGGACTTCAACGGTGACCCGCAAGAGCTGAACAATCAGTACCTGAGCGCCAAGGCCTCGGTGCCGGAGATGCAGTTGCTCAGTGCCGACCAAGCCTGCGCCCGCCTGCCGATCCTACGCCGGGAAAAAGTCCATGGCGCACTGTTTGACCCGAGCGCCAGCGATATCGACACTGACGCCCTGCACCAGGGCTATCTGCGCGGTATCCGGCGCAATCAGGGTGAGCTGCATACCGACTGCGAGGTGCTGTCTCTGACGCGCGACGCCCAGGGCCTGTGGCACGTGGCCACCGCGCACCAGACCTACAGCGCACCGATCGTGATCAATGCCGCTGGCGCCTGGGCCGACCAGATCGGCGCCATGGCCGGCGCCCGTCGCCTGGGGCTGCAACCCAAGCGCCGCGCGGCCTTTATCTTCGCCGCGCCCGAGGGCCTGGATATCCACCATTGGCCGATGCTGGTGAGCCTGGATGAGTCGTTCTACATGAAGCCCGATGCCGGGATGTTCCTTGGCTCGCCGGCCAACGCCGACCCCGTCGAACCCCACGACGTGCAGCCTGAAGAGCTCGATATCGCCATGGGCATCTACCAGATCGAAGAAGCCACCACCCTGAGCATCCGCCGCCCGACCCGTACCTGGGCCGGCTTGCGCAGTTTCGTCAGCGACGGCGACCTGCTCTCGGGGTTCGACCCACAGGTGCCCGGGCTGTTCTGGGTCGCGGGCCAGGGCGGTTATGGCATCCAGACCTCACCGGCCATGGGTCAGGCCAGCGCCGCGCTGGTGCGTGGCCAGCCCCTGCCCGAACAACTGACCCGCTTTGGCCTGGAGGCCGCCATGCTCTCCCCTGCACGCCTGGGCTGAAGCCCGGCTCAGGTGACGCGCCCTTGCGATTGCGGCAAACTCCCAGCGCCCTGGATACCAGGGCGCTGATGCCGCCTGGAGTACGACCCATGACCACACCTGTGCAGGACCCTGCCCTGGACAACTTCCGGGCGATCGCCGATGCCATCGCCACACTGTTTTTCCCCCATGCCGAAGTGGTGATCCACGACTTGCGCACGCAAAAGATCGACTACATCGCCAACAACATTTCCAAACGGGAAGTGGGCGACGATGCCGCGCTGGAGGACATGCTGAGCGAGGAAGTCAGCGAACGTAATATTGGGCCGTACGAAAAGCTCAACTGGGATGGTCAGAAGATTCGCAGCCTGAGCAGCGTCCTGCGCGACAGCCAGGGGCATCCGTTGGCCGTGCTGTGCATCAACCTGAATATTTCCCTGTTCGAAAACGCCAAGGCGGCACTGGACCTGTTTCTCTCGCCGAGCAAACTGATCCCGCAGCCCGACTCGCTGTTTCGCGATGACTGGCAGGAACGGATCAACACCTTCCTCCACAACTGGCTGCGCGAACGCCAGCTGGGGCTGAACCTGCTGACCCGCGAGCACAAGCGTGAACTGGTGCTGGCGCTGCACGCCGAGGGCGCCTTCAAGGGCAAAAGCGCCTCCAACTACGTGGCCAACGTGCTAAGCATGGGCCGCGCCACGGTGTACAAGCACCTGAAGGAATTGAAAGGCTGAACCCGCGTCATCCGGGCCCCGCTCAAGGGGCCCGGGTCACGCCGCCGATCAATCGCCGTAGATGTCCGACGTGAAGTACTTGGCCTGGATCTTCTGGTATTCGCCATTGGTGCGGATGCCGTCGATGGCCTTGTTCAGCTCGCCAACCAGCTCCGTGTTGCCCTTGCGCACCGCAATCCCGGCGCCTTCGCCGACGTATTTCGGATCCTTGAGTTCGGGACCGACAAAGGCATAACCCGCGCCACGCGGCATTGCCAGGAAGTCGCTCAAGGGAATGGTGTCGGCAAACACCGCGTCCAGACGGCCGGACGCCAGGTCCATGTAGATCTCTTCATTATTGCTGTAGCGCATCACCTTGATGCCTTTGGGTTCGAACACCTCGGTGGCGTAGCGGTCGGTGGTGGTGGCGCGCTGCACGCCGACGGTCTTGCCCTTGAGGCTGGCGTACTGGTCATCCACCACCGCGCCTTGCTTCATCACCAGACGCGAGGAGGTGAAGTAGTACTTGTGGGTGAAATCCACCGACTTCTTGCGCTCTTCAGTGATGGTCATGGACGACAGCGCGAAGTCGATTTTCTTCACTTTCAGCGAAGGAATCAGGCCATCGAACTCACCCTCGACCCACTCGCACTTGACCTGCATCTGCGCGCACAGCGCATTGCCGATGTCGTAGTCGAAGCCCTCGATCTTGCCTTCGGAGGTTTTGAAGGCGAACGGTGGGTAAGCGGCCTCGATACCGATGCGTAGGGTTTTCTCGGCGGCGAACAGACTGCTGCAAGCCAACAGGCTCAGCACCAGGCCACTGATAAGGGGGAGTTTCTTCATGATCGTTCTCTCGCGGGTTGTTGTAGGTTTGGCAAGACAGAAGAAAAGAGCAACGCAGGGGACCGCCTTTTTTGTACTTATAATTCCATACTGGACTTTTATGTATTTATCGTCAATGGAGCGCGCGCAGTTGAATCGCACCATCTAGCGCAAGGATTATTCAGTAGGTGGGGGATGACGCAGGCGCCGGCAAGCAGGCGCCACGGGGGAAGGGGTTCACGCTCAGGTGAGTGTCAGGGCTTCCAGCGATCCGCCGCCGCGTGATCGCTGTCGCGCCCTTGCACCCAGCGCGGACCGTCGCTGGTGTTTTCTTTCTTCCAGAACGGCGCGCGGGTTTTCAGGTAGTCCATGACAAACGCGCAGGCCTCGAACGCCGCCTGGCGATGGGCACTGGCCGCGCCGACAAACACGATCGGCTCGCCGGGCAACAACTCACCGATGCGGTGCAGCACCTCCAGCCTGAGCAGCGGCCAACGCTGTTCAGCTTCAGCGGCAATCTTGGCCAGAGCCTTTTCGGTCATGCCCGGGTAATGCTCAAGAAACATCCCCGCCACGTCCAGGCCGTCGTTGAAGTCGCGCACATAGCCGACAAAGCTCACCACCGCGCCGACACCGACGTTGGCGGCATGCAGCGCATTGACCTCAGCGCCCGGGTCAAAGACGGCGGACTGCACGCGAATCGCCATCTTAGCCTCCGGTCACGGTTGGGAAGAACGCCACTTCATCGCCATCGCTGACGGGCTCGTCGAGCTGGCACAGCTCCTCGTTGCGCGCACACATCAGGTTTTGCTCAGCCAGGACTTCGGCGCCATCACGCTCCACCAGCAAGCGCCGCACCTCCTCGACCGTGGCGAACTCCCCTTCCAGCAGCACGCCATCCATCCCCAGCGCTTCGCGGTAACGGGCGAAAAACTTCACGTTCAGCTTCATGAGGACGGCGCCTGGTAATGGCCGCTCTTGCCGCCGAGTTTTTCCAGCAGGCGCACGCTTTCAATGGTCATGCCCCGGTCCACGGCCTTGCACATGTCGTAGATCGTCAAGGCCGCGATGCTGGCGGCAGTCAGGGCTTCCATCTCGACCCCGGTCTGCCCGGCAAGCTTGCAGCGCGCGACGATGTGCACGGTGTCGTTGCCTTCGGCGCTGAGCTCGACCTTGACGCTGGTGAGCATCAACGGATGGCACAGTGGAATCAGATCACTGGTTTTCTTCGCCGCCTGGATCCCGGCAATCCGCGCCACGGCAAACACATCCCCCTTGGGGTGGCCGCCGCTGATGATCATGTCCAGGGTTTGCGGGAGCATGCGCACCCGCGCTTCGGCCACGGCTTCACGGGAGGTCACGGCTTTTTCGGTGACGTCGACCATATTGGCGCGACCTTGGGAATCGAGATGAGTCAGCACAGCCTTACTCCTGATCAGGAGCGGCGATTGTAAACCCCCGGGTCAATTTTTCGCACGCGCCAAAGTGCCCTTTCCCTCTTGGGCGCCTGGCCCGCCCAAGGACCATCAGCCTGGGGAATGTGCGGCATCAGAACCACGAATTGGCCGGGGTCGGCGAATCACCGTACAAGGTCGAAAACACAGGAGTTCATTGCATGACATTGCTCGTTCCAATTCTTCTCAGCCTGCTCGCCGGTTTCGCTGTCCCCCTCCAGGCTGGGACCAACGCCCGACTGGGGGCGCTCCTAGGCCATCCACTGTGGGCCACCGGGGTTTCGCTGCTGGTGAGCCTGCTGGCGCTGATGCTGGTGCTGCTGGTGATCAAAGTGCCCAAGCCCAACCTCAGCGCGCTGTCCGGCGCCCCCTGGTGGATCTGGATGGGCGGGATCGCCGGCGTGTTCTACATCAGCATCGCCCTGCTGATGGCCCCACGGCTGGGGGCCCTGAATTTCATCATGGCGGTGATCATCGGCCAGTTGGTGATCTCGCTGATCATCGACTACTTCGGCCTGGTGGGCTTGCCGCGCAAGGCCATCAGCCTGCAAAAGCTGGTGGGCGTACTGGTGGTGGTCGGCGGTTTTGTCATCACCACTCGCGGTTAAACCGTTGGCGCGGCTGCCACTTCGCTGACCTGCCGACGCAACCAGGCGTGGGCCGGGTCAGCGCTGAACCGCTGATGCCAGATGTGCACAAAGGGGAATGGTGCAATCGCCAGCGGTGGCGGCAGACACAGCAACTGCGGGTCGGCTGCGGCCTGGTCCAGGGTGCGGGTGGCGACGGTCAGAATCAGGTCAGTGCCCAGGATCATCTGCGGCGCGATTCGCCAGTGGGGCACGCTGACCGCCACTCGTCGTTGCAGCCCGCGCGCGCGCAACTGGCTGTCGACTTCACCGTTGAGGCTGGCGTCTATCGAGACCTGCAGATGGGGGCGGGCCAGGTACGCGGGCAAATCCAGCACACCGCTGGCGGGCAACGTTTGTCGGTCCAGCAGGCAGGAAAATGTTTCCTCGAACAACACCTGCATGGCGATGTCCGGCCCCAGGCTGGGAAACACCCCCAGGGCCAGGTCGATCTTGCCCCGGCTCACCTGGTCGAACATCTCGTGGCGGCTGCCCTGGGTCACGTTGAGGCTGATATTCGGCGCCTCGCGGCGCAGGCGCACCAGCAACCCCGGGAGGATGAGCGCCGCGCCGTAGTCGGACATCGCCAGCTCAAAGGTGCGCTCGGAGCTGGCGGGATCGAAGTCCAGCGTCTTGCCGAGCAGGGTTTCGACCTGACGCAGGATCTCCTTGAGCGGCGCCCGCAGGTTCTGCGCCAGCACGCTGAGCACCACCTCATTGCCGTCGCGGATCAGCAGCGGATCATCCAGCAGGGTGCGCAGCTTGCCCAGGGAGTGGCTGATGGCCGGCTGGCTCAGGTGCAGGCGCTCGCCGGTGCGGGTCACGTGCTTCTCCGTGAGCAGCGCGTCGAGCACCACCAGCAGGTTCAAGTCGATGTTACGCAGTAACTGGGTGCTCATCCTGGCCTCATCTCCGCGGGCGCACGCCATGGCCGAGGCCACAGCACGGGGCTGAATCGGTGCCCAGAATACCCGGTTGCCCGGCGCACGTTGCAAACAAAACGGGCGACCCAAAGGCCGCCCGTGTTCACAACTGCATGGGTTACAGGTGGGTTTCGGCGTATTCCGCGAGAATCGAGCGTGGCACCCCTTGCAAGGTGATGTGCACACCGTTCGGGAAGTCCTTGAAGCGTTCGGTCAAGTAGGTCAGCCCGGAGCTGGTGGCGGACAGGTAAGGGGTGTCGATCTGCGCCAGGTTGCCCAGGCACACCACTTTGGAACCGGCACCGGCACGGGTGATGATGGTTTTCATCTGGTGCGGGGTCAGGTTCTGGCATTCATCGATCAGGATCAGGCTTTGCTGGAAGCTGCGCCCGCGGATGTAGTTCAGGGATTTGAACTGCAACGGCACCTTGCTCAGGATGTAGTCGACGCTGCCATGGGTGCTTTCGTCATCCATGTGCAGGGCTTCTAGGTTGTCGGTGATGGCGCCGAGCCAAGGCTCCATTTTTTCCGCTTCGGTGCCGGGCAGGAAGCCGATCTCCTGGTCCAGGCCCTGCACGCTGCGGGTGGCGATGATCCGCCGATAACGCTTGCTGACCATGGTCTGCTCAATGGCGGCCGCCAGGGCCAGGATGGTTTTACCGGAACCGGCGGCCCCCGACAGGTTGACCAGGTGGATGTCCGGGTCGAGCAAGGCATACAGCGCCAGGCCCTGGTAGATGTCACGCGGTTTCAGGCCCCAGGCTTCCTGGTGCAACAGGGGCTCCTGATGCAGGTCGAGGATCAGCAAGGTGTCAGCGCGGATTTCCTTGATCCAGCCGACAAACCCTTGTTCGTCGATGATGAATTCGTTGATGTGCACCGCCGGCAGGTTATCGATGAGCTGCACCTGGTGCCAGGTACGGCCATGGTCCTGACGGGTTTCCACTTTGCTCACACGGTCCCAGAACGAGCCGGTCATGTTGTGGAAACCGTTGGGCAGCAGGGAAACGTCGTCGACCAGTTGGTCGGTGCTGTAGTCCTCGGCCGCAATCCCGCAGGCGCGCGCCTTGAGGCGCATGTTGATGTCTTTGGTCACCAGCACCACGCGCAGGTCCTTGTCGCGCGCGTGCAGGTCGATCAACTGGTTGATGATGATGTTGTCGTTGAGGTTTTCCGGCAGCAGGCTGTTGGGCTCCGAGCGCTTGCTCATCAGGATCGACAACAGGCCTTTGGGGCCGCTCTTGCCACGCTGGATAGGCACGCCCAACTCGACATCTTCCGGTGTCGCTTCGCCCAGGGTCTTGTCGATCAGGCGAATCGCCTGCCGACATTCCGCGGCAACGCTGTGATGGCCGCTCTTGAGCTTGTCGAGTTCCTCCAGAACGATCATCGGGATGGCGACGTGGTGCTCTTCAAAATTCAACAGCGCGTTTGGATCGTGAATCAATACATTGGTATCGAGTACATAAAGGATTGGCTGGTTGGAAGAAGGGCTGCGTCCGTGATCATCCATACTCGGTCACCTTATGTGGGAGCCAGTCGACGCAATACCATGGCGGTGCTGCGCCTCGAAAGGACCACCGAGTTCGTCCGTGGGGGTTCGGGCGACGTGCACACAAAAGGAGTCTTGGAAGACGCCACCTGTGTTGCAGGTTTCGGCGGTCTGACTTTGGTAATACTCCAAAACCTGTGACAGGAAATAGCACTTTGACGTTTTTTTGAAGTTTATTTTTCAGAGTGACGAATAGCCCTTGGCGCGCTGCCCTTCCACCGGTAAAGTCGAAAGTCCGCCTGTAACCATTTCTCGCCAAAAATCCCCTCTTGCCACCTCGAAACCCAGCGTTTGCGGGCTTTTCAGGGGCTCAGCGAAATGCGTCCTGACAGTCTTCCCAACCAATCCCGCTTTGCGCGGTTTGTGTCAGCAACCAGGGCATAGCGGCTTTGACCGTGTCCTGTTTGGCATTGAAAGCAATCACCCCGCGCCGCCATAACAGCATCAGGGTCAGGACCCGCTGGCCGCTCTCTTCGGCCTTGAGCTTGCCCGGCCCGTCCTGGGCGTCGATATCCCACAACGCCACCTGCAGCCCCTGGGCGTTGAAGAAGGCCTGGGCGTCGGCCCGGCGCTGACCATAGGGCGGACGGAACAGGGGCACATAGTTTTCCGGCAGTTTGTTGCGCACCAGCTCGGCGCTGCGCTGCACCGAGTATTGCCAGTCCTGCCAGTGGCTGTGGGCGCGATACTCCCAGCCCTGCACGCCGACACACTGCCGGGAGTACAACGACTGCAGGCTGGCCACCGAGGCCTGGTTCAGGCGGTTCTGAATATCGCTGCCGAGGACGAAAAAGATGCCGTTGAGGTTCGACTTGCGCAGGTAGTCGGTCAACCACGGGGTGTTGTCGGGGGCCAGGTTGGCGGCGCTGTCGAAGGTCAGCAGAAACAGGCGGTCGTTGAGTTCGTCGCCATTGCGCTCGTAGTCGCCGAAGCGTGCGACCTCGCTGCTGGTCTGCGGGAACAGCGCAGCCTTGCGCAGCAGCTCGTCCAGGTACTGCTCATGAAACACCCGGCTCGGCTCGGCCCAGCGGATATAGAAGGAATCGTCCCCCAGGTGAAACTTGCCGGCCTGCTCGCGCAGGCTGTCCATGTCTTCCACCAAAAAGCAAAAGGACGCGTCCTGGTCGCAGCTCTGCTGGGCATAGTTGTAGTTGCTCAGCAGGCGCTGCCAGAGACGCTGACGCAGCGTATTGATCGCATCCATATTAATGATGCGCAGGCCCAGGCGCTGCTTGAGCGAAGCCTCGTCCCAGGCTTCGCTGACCAGCAGGGTGTGGGCAAAGGTCAGGATCTCGCCGCGTGAGGCGACGTCGAACAGGGTCGGGCTGCTGAGCGTTTCCGGCCAGGTGCTGCGGTCCAGGGTCGCCACGTCATTGGCCGCCGCCAGGGCGCCAAAGCTCATGAGCCAAGCCGAAAAAATAAATGCGATACGCAAAACAAACGCCTCCAGAACAAAACCCGCGCCGCACTATAGCCGATCCGCCCCTGTGGCGAGGGCGCTTGCTCCCTCGCCAACTGCCACGACACCCAGCACACCCGCCTTGCATCACCTATCGCCGTCATAGGTGGAGTCCGGGCGCCCAAGCCCCTAGAATCCCCCGACGCTTACAGGAGACGACTTCATGCTGATGGTGATTTCACCCGCCAAGACCCTCGATTTCGAGACCCCACCGGTTACCCAGCGCTTTACCCAGCCACAGTACCTGGACCACTCCCAGGAACTGATCGAGCAATTGCGCGAACTGAGCCCGGCCCAGATCAGCGAGCTGATGCATGTCTCCGACAAGATCGGTGGCCTCAATGCCGCGCGTTTCGGCAGCTGGAACCCGGCCTTCACCCCGGCCAACGCCAAGCAGGCACTGCTGGCGTTCAAAGGTGACGTGTACACCGGCCTGGATGCCCAGACTCTCAGCGAAGCGCAGTTCGACTACGCCCAACAGCATTTGCGCATGCTCTCCGGTCTGTACGGCCTGCTGCGCCCCCTGGACCTGATGCAGCCTTATCGGCTGGAAATGGGCACCAAACTGGCCAACGCCCGTGGCAAGGACCTGTACGCCTTCTGGAGCACACGCATCAGCGAGTGGCTGAACGAAGCCTTGGCCGAGCAAGGCGACGACCTGCTGCTCAACCTGGCATCCAACGAGTACTTTTCGGCGGTGAAACGCAGTGCACTCAATGCACGCATCATCAACACCGAGTTCAAGGACCTGAAGAACGGCCAATACAAGATCATCAGTTTCTATGCCAAGAAAGCCCGCGGCATGATGAGCCGTTTCGTGATCCAAGAGCGCATCAGCGACCCGGCCGACCTCAAGCAATTCGATGTGCAGGGTTATCGCTACAGCGCCGAACAGTCAAAACCGGAAAACCTGGTGTTCCTGCGCGACCACGCCCCCGAATAAAGCACCTCTCGACGCGCTGTTGTCCTACAATCAGCGCGCCAACTTTACATCCTTCCTGCACATCACAACCCTTTCGCGTCATTTAGTTGACGCAAATAGACTCTGTTCTGAATTTATAACTTTTCTTTCACTCGACAGAGGCGACTTTTTTCAGTAGTGGCACGTGTTTTTTTAATCGGTAGTGGCACAAAACTATCCCCACCTTGCAACTCCCCAGAACTAAAGGTTCAAACCGCACGTGCCATCAATATGAGAGCAGTGCCATCTTTGTCCCTATTTCAAGAAATTTCAGAAAACAGGATGAGTGGGTCGGAACTATGTCCTTAACCACCGCTCATACCACCGGTAACGATTCTTATCGTCGCTGTAAGAGATGACTTACACGCCAGCAACTAACACCAGGAAAGTTAGCTTAGAAGTTTGACCGAACAGTCTAAAACTTTAACTAACCCATTAAGGACAGGAGATAACGCATCATTACTATCCCCTACAAGGCCAAGGCATAGCCCCTATTCAGCGCTTCCGAAAGCGCCGCCAGTGCACGCCCGTCATGGCTTCCAGCCATTGCCACAGGGCCTGCCGCGAAGCTCGGAAAGACCCTCCCGCGGAGGGCCGGCTACATTCAAGGGCACGCCCTTACAATAAGGCCAAGTTGCGCACAACTTGAGTGCCGCTATTGAGTCACTCGGAAATTAGTCTGCCCGTCACGGCACTACAGCGCCTGTTCGCTGCACTTCCGAGTGCGTAACTACCGCTGGCAAACATCAACTCCAGCCATTTAATGGCATGAATAACACAGAGGTAAATGCGATGCGCATCAGCATATTTGGTTTGGGTTACGTCGGTGCAGTCTGTGCCGGTTGCCTGTCTGCACGGGGCCATGACGTGATTGGCGTCGATGTGGCCAAAGACAAGATCGATATGATCAACGCCGGCAAATCGCCGATCGTTGAACCGGGCTTGGGCGAACTTCTGGCCAAGGGCATCGAGACCGGTCGCCTGCGTGGCACCACCAACTTCGCCGAGGCGATTCGCGATACCGACCTGTCGATGATCTGCGTCGGCACGCCGAGCAAGAAGAACGGCGACCTGGAGCTGAACTACATCGAAGCGGTATGCCGCGAGATCGGTTTTGTCCTGCGTGACAAGACCACCCGCCACACCATCGTGGTCCGCAGCACCGTGTTGCCGGGCACCGTCGCCAACGTGGTGATCCCGATCCTCGAAGACTGCTCGGGCAAGAAAGCCGGCGTCGACTTCGGTGTTGCGGTCAACCCTGAGTTCCTGCGTGAAAGCACCGCGATCAAGGATTACGACCTGCCTCCAATGACCGTCATCGGCGAGTTCGACACTGCTTCCGGCGACGTCCTGCAATCGCTGTACGAGGAACTCGACGCACCGATCATCCGCAAGGACATCGCCGTGGCCGAGATGATCAAGTACACCTGCAACGTCTGGCACGCGACCAAGGTCACCTTCGCCAACGAGATCGGCAACATCGCCAAGGCGGTCGGCGTCGATGGCCGTGAAGTGATGGACGTGGTCTGCCAGGACAAGACCCTCAACCTGTCCCAGTACTACATGCGCCCGGGCTTTGCCTTTGGCGGCTCCTGCCTGCCCAAGGACGTGCGCGCCCTGACCTACCGCGCCGGTGCCCTGGACGTGGAAGCGCCGCTGCTCAACTCGCTGATGCGCAGCAACGAATCCCAGGTGCAGAACGCCTTCGACATCGTCCAGAGCCACGACAAACGCAAAGTCGCCCTGCTGGGCCTGAGCTTCAAGGCCGGCACCGATGACCTGCGTGAAAGCCCACTGGTGGATCTGGCGGAAATGCTGATCGGCAAGGGCTACGAGCTGAGCATCTACGACAGCAACGTCGAGTACGCCCGGGTCCACGGGGCGAACAAGGATTACATCGAATCGAAGATTCCCCACGTTTCGTCCCTGCTCAACTCGGACTTCGACTCGGTGATCGACAACTGCGACGTGATCATCCTCGGTAACCGCGACGAGAAGTTCCGCGCCCTGGCCGAAACCGCCCCCCACGGCAAACAGGTGATCGACCTGGTCGGGTTCATGTCCAAGGCCACCAGTGCCAGTGGCCGGACTGAAGGGATTTGCTGGTAAGGCAGCGGCAAGCTTCAAGCAACAAGCCGTAAGCAAGGGCTCCACGCTTGGAGCTTGCGGCTTGGAGCTTGCAACTGATTTTAGGATGCTGATTATGCAAAGGCTCAAACACGGCCTGTTACAAGCCGCCGGTTGGCTGTTCTACCTCAGTTTATTGATGGGTCTCGCCCTGGCGTTGCCCGCCACCACCTTTGACGCCGAGTCCAAGGATTTCATCTTCCTGATTGGCGCCGTGGGCATCTGGCGCTACTCCATGGGGGCCACGCACTTTCTGCGCGGCATGCTGTTCCTGTACGTGGTCTACCCGCACCTGCGGCGCAAAGTGTGCAAGCTGGGCAAGACCGCCGATCCATCCCATGTGTTTTTGATGGTCACCAGTTTTCGTATCGATGCACTGACCACCGCCCAGGTCTACAGCTCGGTGATCCGCGAAGCCATCGAATGTGGCTTCCCCACCACCGTGGTCTGCTCCCTTGTGGAAATGTCCGACGAGCTGCTGGTGAAAAGCCTGTGGGCCAAAATGAACCCGCCGGACCGAGTCAAGCTCGACTTCGTACGCATCGCCGGTACCGGCAAGCGTGACGGCCTGGCATTCGGATTCCGCGCCATCTCCCGCCACCTCCCGGACGACCGCGCCGTGGTGGCCGTGATCGACGGCGACACCGTGTTGGCCGAAGGCGTAGTGCGCAAGACCGTGCCCTGGTTCCAGCTGTTCGGCAATGTCGGCGGCCTGACCACCAACGAGTTTTGCGAAGTGCGTGGCGGCTACATCATGAGCGAGTGGCACAAGCTGCGCTTCGCCCAGCGTCACATCAACATGTGCTCCATGGCCCTGTCCAAGCGCGTGCTGACCATGACCGGGCGCATGTCGGTATTCCGCGCCACCGTGGTCACCGACCCGGCCTTCATCGCCGACGTCGAAAGCGACTCGCTGCAACACTGGCGCCTGGGCCGCTTCAAGTTCCTCACCGGCGACGACAAGTCCAGCTGGTTCAGCCTGATGCGCCTGGGCTACGACACCTTCTACGTGCCGGATGCCGCGATCAACACCGTCGAGCACCCGCCGGAAAAGAGCTTTATCAAGGCCAGCCGCAAACTGATGTTCCGCTGGTACGGCAATAACCTGCGGCAGAACTCCCGGGCCCTGGGCCTGGGGATGAAGCGCCTCGGGCTGTTCACCAGCGTGGTGCTGTTCGACCAGCGCGTGTCGATGTGGACCTCCCTGCTCGGCCTGACCGTGGCGATCATCGCCAGCTTCAAATACGGCTTTGCCTTCATCCTCGCGTACCTGCTGTGGATCGGCATCACCCGCCTGATCCTGACCTTGCTGCTGTCCTGCTCCGGGCACCGGATCGGCCCCGCTTACCCGCTGATTCTCTATTACAACCAGATCGTCGGTGCGCTGGTGAAGATCTACGTGTTCTTCCGCCTCGACCAACAGTCCTGGACCCGCCAGGACACCAAACTGACCCGTGATCTCGCCAGCTTTCAACGTTGGTTCAACACCTGGTCGTCTCGGACCATGACCTTCTCCGCCGGCAGCGTGTTCGTCGCCGTGTTGCTGCTGATGGTCTGACCTGCCTTGCCTGAATTAACTAGGAAATAGCCCTTATGAACACCGCCGTGAACGTCAACGTAGTGCATGAATCCGAAGCCCAACGCCAACATGCCCGGGTCAAGATCCCGGCCAAGCTGCGCTTTTTCGGGACCGACCGTACGCCCCTGGAAGTGCGGGTCCACGACCTGTCCGCGGGCGGCTTGAGCTTCAATGCCGGGCAGCAGGCGCTCACCGTCGGCGAGGTGCATAAAGGCCGCCTGCAATTTGTCATCGACAACCTGGGCCTGGCCATGGACGTCGAGTTGCAGATCCGCTCCCACGACCGCCAGACCGGCCGCATCGGCTGCCAGTTCCAGAACCTGGAACAGCAGGACATCGCCACCCTGCGCCACCTGATCACCTCGCACCTGTCCGGCGATATCGTGACCATGGGCGACGTGCTCGCCACCCTGCAACGGGACAACTTCACCAAGGCGCGTAAGGTCAAGGACGGCGGCCACGGCATGACCGCCTTCGGTCGCCTGCGCGCCGTGACCTTCAGTGCCGGCATCTTCATCGTCGGCCTGGCGGCCTTCGGTTTCATTCTCAAGTCGGTGTACGGCATGTACTTCGTCAGCCATGCCCAGGCTGGCCTGGTCAACGTGCCGGGGATGAACGTGACCATGCCTCGCGACGGCACCGTGCAAAGCCTGGTACAAGCCGACGGCGTCGCGGCCAAAGGCGCACCGCTGGCCACCTTCAGCACCAGCATGCTCGACGTGCTCAAAGGCCACCTGGACGAAGACCAGTTGCAGCCGGCCAAGGTCGAAGAGCTGTTCGGCAAGCAGATGACCGGCACCCTGACCTCGCCCTGCGACTGCACCCTGGCCCAGCAGATGGTCGCCGACGGCCAGTACGCCAGCAAAGGCGACGTAATCTTCCAACTGGTACCGCGTAACAGCCAGGCCAATGTCGAGGCGCGGTTCTCCTATCGCCAGTTCGCCGACGTACGCCCGGGCACCCCGGTAAGCTTCCAGATCGCCGGCGAAGACAGCACCCGCACCGGCAAGATCGTCAGCAGCACCAGCCTCAACAGCGCCGACCTGTCATCCGATATCCGAGTCCAGATCAAACCCGATGCCCCGCTGAGCAGCACCTTTGCCGGGCGTCCGGTGGAAGTCAGCAGCGATCGCGGTCCTTCCATGAACTGGCTGATCGATAAAGCCATGGCAGCGGGTCTGTAACCATGACAGTGCCTACCCATACCTCAGTCGCCGCGGCCCCAGGCTGCGACCGGTCACACAGCAGACTCCTGACACAATGCGCAGCCGGCCCTGGCCAGCGCCTTGCTTTCGATCGTCGCGGCCTGCGGCGGCTGCAGGTATCGGTGCTGCCCCTGGTTGCCGCCCTGGCCCTGGCCGGTTGCGCCGGCCTGCCTGACCAACGCCTGGCCAACGAAGCCCTGAAGCGTGGCGACACCGCCCTGGCCGAACAGAACTACCGCCAGTTGGCGGACCTGGGCTACAGCGAGGCCCAGGTTGGCCTGGCCGATATCCAGGTCGAAAGCCGCGACCCGGCGCAGATCAAGCAGGCCGAAGCCACTTACCGCGCCGCCGCCGACACCTCGCCCCGGGCCCAGGCCCGCCTTGGCCGGCTGCTGGTGGCCAAACCGGGTTCGACCGAGGCCGAGCAACACGAGGCCGAAGGCCTGCTGAAAAAGGCCTTTGCCAATGGCGAAGGCAATACCCTGATTCCCCTGGCGATGCTGTACCTGCAATACCCCCACAGCTTCCCCAACATCAATGCCCAGCAGCAGATCAGCCAATGGCGGGCCGCCGGCTACCCCGAAGCCGGCCTGGCCCAAGTGCTGCTGTATCGCACCCAGGGCAGCTACGACCAGCACCTGGATGAAGTCGAGCGCATCTGCAAGGCTGCGCTCAACAGCACCGATATCTGCTACGTCGAGCTGGCCACCGTGTACCAGAAACGCGGCCAGCCCGAGCAACAGGCCGAGCTGCTCAAACAACTGCAAGCCGGCTACAGCCGCGGCGCCGTCAGCGCCCAGCGCGTCGACAGCGTGGCCCGGGTACTGGGCGATGCGACGCTGGGCAAACCCGACGAAAAAACCGCGCAATCGCTGCTGGAACAGGTCGCCCCGGGCTACCCGGCGTCCTGGGTCAGCCTGGCGCAATTGCTCTACGACTTCCCGGAACTGGGCAACGTCGACAAGATGATGCAGTACCTGGACAACGGCCGCGCCGCCGACCAGCCCCGCGCCGAGCTGTTGCTGGGCAAGCTGTACTACGAAGGCAAGTGGGTCCCGGCCGACGCCAAGGTCGCCGAGGAACACTTGCAGAAAGCCGTGGGCAAGGAAGTGGCCGCCGATTACTACCTGGGCCAGATCTACCGTCGCGGCTACCTGGGCCAGGTCTATCCGCAAAAGGCCCTGGACCACCTGCTGACCGCCGCCCGCAACGGCCAGAACAGCGCCGACTTCGCCATTGCCCAACTGTTTTCCCAGGGCAAGGGCACCCAGCCCGACCCGGTCAACGCCTACGTCTTCAGCCAACTGGCCAAAGTCCAGGACACCCCGCAAGCCAACGAGCTTGCGCAACAACTCGACACCCAACTGCCGCCTGCCCAGCGCGCCGAAGCCCAGCGCCTGCTGCAACAGGAACAAGCCCTGCGCGGCACCCTGAGCCAGAACACGCTGCAACTGCACGCCCTGCAAGAAGAAGACGGCGAGGAAACCCTATGACCCGCAATCCCCTATTCCACACCGCGGCTACAGGCATGCGCTTTCGTCTTTCGCAACTGGGCATCGCCCTGGGTTGCGTACTGGTCTGGTCGACGCCGTCCCTGGCGGCCATGACCGACACTAAGAATTTCGGCCTGGAAGTGAAAATCACCGGCCAGTCCGAAGACGACCGCGACCTCGGCACCGCCAGTGGCGGCGACGTCAACGGCCTGGGCCTTGACCTGCGGCCCTGGGTCTACGGCGAACGTGGCGCGTGGAGCGCTTACGCCATGGGCCAGGCCGTGACGTCCACCGACATCATCGAGACCGACACCCTGCAACAGGCCGACAGTGAAGGCACCCAGGCCACCGACAGCGGTGATCGCAGGACCAAGAAGAACTACCTGGCGCTGCGTGAATTCTGGGTCGGCTACAGCGGCTTCACGCCCTACCCCGGCGAGCAGTTGAAGCTCGGTCGTCAACGTCTGCGCAACGACGACGGGCAATGGCGCGACACCAATATCGAAGCCTTGAACTGGACCTTCGACACCACCTTGCTGCGGGCCAACGTCGGCGCTGCCGAACGCTTCAGCGAGTACCGCACCGACCTCAAGGAGCTGGCGCCCAAGGACAAGGACCGCCTGCACGTCTACGGCGATGCCGCCTACCAGTGGACCCCGGGCAACTGGGTGGGCATTCGCGGTCATCACACCCATGACGACGGCAAGCTCGACTACCCGACCCCGGGTGTGGCCGCCGACTCCCTGGACAAGAAAGAAAACGGTGACATCAGTTGGCTCGGCCTCACCGCCGACAGCGACGCCTATAACTCGCGCAACACCAACACCGTCAACTACTGGGCCAGCCTGACCGGCATGCGCGGCGACCGCGACTCGGTCAACGCCCTGACGACCGACGGCAGCCGCCCGGCCGAGGCCAAGCGCAGCGACGATATCAGCGGCTGGGCCACCGACCTGGGTGTGCGCCTGCGCCTGGACCCCCATTGGCAAGTCGGCGCGGCCTATGCCCGCGCCAGCGGCGACTACGAGCAGAACGGCCTGGAAAGCAACCGCTCCAACTACACCGGGACCCGCTCGCGGGTGCACCGTTTCGGCGAAGCCTTCCGTGGCGAAATGAACAACATGCAAACCGCCACCCTGTTCGGCTCGTGGATGCTCAACGACGAATACGACGCCAGCCTGATCTACCACAAGTTCTGGCGCGTGGACGGCAACAAGCCGGTGGGCAGCAACGGTATCAACGCGTTCGACAACACCTACGACGGCTCCGGCGCGCTGATCTCCAGCACCTCGCTGCCTGAAGACGGCAAGAAAGACCTGGGCCAGGAGATGGACCTGGTGGTCACCAAGTACTTCAAGCAAGGCTTGTTGCCCGCCGCGCTGAGCCAATCCATCGATGAACCTTCGGCGCTGGTGCGCTTTCGCGGCGGCGTGTTCAAGCCCGGCGATGCCTACGGCAAAGACGTCGACTCGTACATGCACCGCGCGTTTATCGACGTGATCTGGCGCTTCTGATGCGAACCGCGAAGGGAGTGCCCAAGATGAATTGCTACCCCATGAACAGCCATGCCGCGAAAGGCTGCCTCAGCCTGCTGGCCGGCGCGATGCTGCTGGCCAGCTCGGCCGCCTTCGCGACAGCCGAGCCGGCCAAGGCGCCAATCCTGGCCAAGGAACTGCAACAGGCCAAGACCTACACCGTCAGCAGCGCGCCAACCGAGCCGCTGGAGCTGGCCAAGCCGACCCTGCCCGACCTCTCCGGCTACACCGCCGAGGCGGTGGCGGCCAAGATCGTGCGCAACAAGCCGGGCAAGATCAGCGTGCGCCGCATGATGCAGGAAGACGCGCTGAAGGACTTTATCGGCGGCGATAACAAAATGGCCGAATGGGTGGTGCGCCAGCACGGGATCCCCCAAGCCATCTTCGTCGACGACGGCTACATCAACCTCAAGGACCTGGTGAAAAAACTGCCCAAGCAGTACATCAGCGAAACCGCGCCCGGGGTCTACCTGGCCAGGATTCCGATCGTGGTCGGACGCCACGGCATCCTCGACATCGACCAGCAGACCAAGGAACTGCGCCTTTCCCAGGAAGGCGGTTCGTTCCTGGTCAACGATGGCCAGCTGTTTGTGCGTGACACCAAGGTCACCGGCTGGCGCGAGAAGGACAACGGCCCGGCGACCTTCCGTTCGCCCAAGGAATTCCGGCCCTTCCTGCTGGCCTGGGGCGGCACCGAGACCTACATCGTCAACAGCCAGATGGCCAGCTTCGGCTACGCCAACAGCAAGTCCTACGGCGTGAGTATTTCCCAGTACACGCCAAACATGGCCAAGATCCTCAAGCGCTCTGAACCCACCGGCTGGATCGTCGGCTCGGAGTTTTCGGACATGTGGTACGGCTTCTACTGCTACGAAACCCGCGACTTCGTGGTCAAGGGCAACACCTACAAAGACAACATCGTCTACGGCATCGACCCCCACGACCGTTCCCACGGCCTGATCATCGCGGACAACACCGTGCACGGGACCAAGAAGAAGCACGGGATCATCATTTCCCGCGAGGTCAACGACAGCTTCATCTTCAACAACCGCAGTTTCGACAACAACCTCTCGGGCCTGGTGATCGACCGCAACAGCATCAACAACGTGATCGCCTACAACGAGATCTACCGCAATCACACCGACGGCATCACCCTCTACGAGAGTGCCGACAACCTGTTGTGGGGCAATAAGGTGCTGAGCAACAAGCGCCACGGCATCCGCATTCGTAACAGCGTGAATATCCGCCTCTACGAAAACATCTCCATGGCCAACGGCCTGACCGGGGTCTATGGCCACATCAAGGACCTCTCCGACACCGACCGCGATATCAAGCTCGACCCGTTCGATGCCCAGGTTTCGCTGATCGTGGTCGGCGGCGAACTGGCGGCCAACGGCAGCGGCCCGATGTCCATCGACTCGCCGCTGAGCGTGGAGCTGTACCGCGTATCGATGCTCGCGCCGACCAAAAGCAGTGGCATCAGCTTCTCGGGGATTCTCGGCGAGCGCCAGGACGAGATTCTCGACCTGCTGGTGCGCCAACAAAAAGCGGTGCTGATCGACCCCGTCGAACGCCAGACCGAATTGCGCGATTGAGGATGACCTTTATGCACCCACACCTGATCAAGATCCTGAGCCTGTCGGCGTTGACCGCCGGCATCCTCGCCGCCAGCGCCGGCGCTCGCGCCGATGACGCGACCGCCCAGGCCAAGGCCCCCACATTCAGCGCCGAGCCGTGCTGCAACCTGTGCCCGGCGGCCCACGATGCGAAGAATTACGTCACCCGCTATCAGCAGAACTTCACCACCCTGGTACAAGCCCAGGGCGACTGGCTGTTCCGCACCCAGGAAGACCTGCGCACCGAATTCAACACCACCCCGGAAGGTTTCCGGCGCATGAAGCAACTGCACGATGCCTTCCAGAGCAAGGGTGTGGAGCTGGTGGTGGTCTACCAGCCGACCCGGGGCCTGGTGAACCGCAACAAACTCAACCCCGAGCAGAAGGCCCGCTTCGACTATGACAAGGCGCTGAAAAGCTACCAGGGCATGCTCAGTCGTTTCGCCCAGATGGGCTATGTGGTGCCGGACCTGTCGCCGCTGACCAACGAACAATTGCCCGACACCCTGCCGGCCCACGACTTCTACTTCCGTGGCGACCAGCACTGGACTCCCTACGGCGCCCAGCGCACGGCGAAGATCGTGGCGGAAAAAGTCAAACAGATGCCGGCCTTCGCCGACATTCCCAAGCGTGAATTCGAGACCCACAAGTCCGGGCGCATGGGCAAGACCGGCACCCTGCACAACATGGCCGGGCAACTGTGCGGCACCAGCTACGCCGTGCAGTACATGGACCAGTTCACCACCGAGCCCAAGGGCGAGGCCGGCGATGGCGACCTGTTCGGCGATTCCGGCAACCCGGAAATCACTCTGGTCGGCACCAGCCACAGCGGCAAGAACTACAACTTCTCGGGCTTCCTGCAGCAGGAACTGGGCGCCGACATCCTCAACGTCGCCTTCCCTGGCGGTGGCCTGGAGGGCTCGATGCTGCAGTACCTGGGCAGCGAAGAATTCCAGAGCAAGCCGCCGAAGATCCTGATTTGGGAATTCTCGCCGCTGTATCGCCTGGACCAGGAAACCATTTACCGGCAGATGATGGCGCTGCTCGACAACGGCTGCGAAGGCAAAGACGCCCAGCTCAGCGGCAGCACCACCCTCAAGCCCGGCAAGAACGAGCTGATGGTCAACAGCAAGAACATGGACCTGCGCAACAGCAGTCATCAGGTCGACATCCGCTTCGCCGACACCTCGGTGAAAACCTTGCAAGCCACCCTCTGGTACATGAACGGGCGCCACGAGGACATCAAGATCGACAAACCGGAAACATCCGACACCGATGGGCGCTTCGCCTTTGAACTGCGCACTGACGAAGACTGGGCCTCGCAAAACTTGCTGGCTGTCGAAGTCCAGGGCCCCGAAGCGGGCACCGCAGGCCAAAAAGTCGAAGCGAAAATTTGCAAACGCAACGTATTCCCGAGCGCCGGGAAACGCACCGCGCAAATCGGGCAATGAGGTTTCTATGCAAACTGCAACGCTGAAAAAACTCCTGACACCGACCTTGCTCAGCCTGGCGATGTTCGCCGGCAGCACCCAGGCCGCCGCCCCACTGCGTCCGCCCCAGGGCTACTTCGCGCCAGTGGATAAGTTCAAGACTGGCGACAACAGCGAAGGCTGCGATGCCATGCCCGTGCCCTATACCGGCGCCTTGCAGTTTCGCAGCAAGTACGAAGGCTCGGACAAGGCCCGCTCGACCCTGAACGTGCAGTCGGAAAAAGCCTTCCGCGACACCACCGCCGACATCACCAAGCTCGAGCGCGGCACCAGCAAGCGGGTGATGCAGTTCATGCGTGACGGTCGCCCGGAACAGCTGGAATGCACCCTGAACTGGCTGACGTCCTGGGCCAAGGCCGACGCGCTGATGTCCAAGGACTTCAACCACACCGGCAAGTCCATGCGCAAATGGGCCCTGGGCAGCATGGCCTCGGCCTATATCCGCCTGAAGTTCTCTGACTCCCATCCCCTGGCTACCCACCAGCAGGAAGCGCAATTGATCGAAGCCTGGTTCAGCAAGATGGCTGATCAGGTGGTCAGCGACTGGGACAACCTGCCGCTGGAAAAAACCAACAACCACTCGTATTGGGCTGCCTGGTCGGTGATGGCGACCTCCGTCGCCACCAACCGCCGCGACCTGTTCGACTGGGCCGTCAAGGAATACAAGGTCGGCGCCAACCAGGTCGACGCCGACGGCTTCTTGCCGAACGAACTCAAGCGCCAGCAACGTGCCCTGGCCTACCACAACTACGCCCTGCCGCCGTTGGCGATGATCGCCAGCTTCGCCCAGGTCAATGGAGTGGACCTGCGCCAGGAAAACAACGGCGCCCTCAAGCGCCTGGGTGACCAGGTGCTGGCCGGGGTCAAGGACCCGGATATTTTCGAGAAGAAGAACGGCAAGGAACAGGACATGACCGACCTCAAGGTCGACTCCAAATTCGCCTGGCTCGAACCCTTCTGCAGCCTCTACTCCTGTGGCCCGGAGGTACTGGAACGCAAGCACAAGATGCAGCCGTTCAAGACCTTCCGCCTCGGCGGCGACCTGACCAAGGTCTATGACCCGTCCCATGAAAAGGGCTCTTGAAACGGGTGCCGGCCGAGCGCGGTTATGGCGGGGGATCAAGCTCGCGCCGGACCGGCCGAAGCGGCCACCGCAGCTCTGATAGATAAATCGCTTCGACAGGTTTTACGAGTGCTGAGCACTCGAGCGGGAGCAAGCTCCCTCGCCACATAAAGTGTTTGCAACACGGTAACAACTCAACCGTTTTCCAACGGGGGGGTTTGGGGGGGCTGCGGCCTCTGTCTATTGGTTAAACACGGAGAGATCGGGATGGTTTTCTCATCCAATGTGTTCCTGTTTCTGTTCTTGCCGATCTTTCTCGGCTTGTACTACTTGAGCGGGCAACGCTATCGCAACTTGCTGCTGCTGATCGCCAGCTATGTGTTCTATGCCTGGTGGCGCGTGGACTTCCTGGCGTTGTTCGCCGGCGTCACCCTGTGGAACTACTGGATCGGCCTCAAAGTCGGCGCCGCCGGCGTACGCACCAAACCCGCCCAGCGCTGGCTGCTGCTAGGGGTCGGGGTCGACCTGTGCATCCTCGGCTACTTCAAATACGCCAACTTCGGCGTGGACAGCATCAACGCGATGATGACCTCCTATGGTCTGGAGCCGTTCATCCTGACCCACATCCTGTTGCCGATCGGGATCTCGTTCTACATCTTCGAGTCCATCAGCTACATCATCGACGTCTACCGCGGCGACACCCCGGCCACCCGCAACCTGATCGACTTCGCCGCGTTCGTGGCGATCTTCCCGCACCTGATCGCCGGCCCCGTGCTGCGCTTTCGCGACCTGGCCGACCAGTTCAACAACCGCACCCACACCCTGGATAAATTCTCTGAAGGCTGCACGCGCTTCATGCAGGGTTTTATCAAGAAGGTGTTTATCGCCGACACCCTGGCGGTGGTGGCCGACCATTGCTTCGCCCTGCAAAACCCGACCACGGGTGATGCCTGGCTTGGCGCCCTGGCCTACACCGCACAGCTGTATTTCGACTTCTCCGGCTACAGCGACATGGCCATCGGCCTGGGGTTGATGATGGGTTTCCGCTTCATGGAAAACTTCAAGCAGCCCTACATCAGCCAGTCGATCACTG